>Ga0164242_10001951_pt1 | contig 24147 bp, 17 predicted proteins | sample OricomgcompostMG_FD_108783 | JGI IMG/M metagenome (GOLD analysis project Ga0164242, IMG submission 108783) | Miracle-Growth compost microbial communities from Emeryville, California, USA - Original compost - Miracle growth compost (MG) ...
GACCAGCGCCCGCGCGATGGCCACGCGCTGTTGCTGACCGCCGGAAAGTTCGTTGGGACGATGACCTCCACGATTCCCCAGTCCCACGCTTTCCAGCGCCGCCGCCGCGCGCTGATGCCTTTCATCAGGATGCGCGCCGCGATATAACAACGGCAACTCCACATTATGCAATGCCGTCATGCGCGACAGCAGATTAAAAGTCTGAAACACAAATCCAATCTTGCGATTGCGAATATCGGCCAAATCATCTTCATCCATGCCGCGCACTTCTTCGCCATCCAGCTGGTAAGAGCCATGACTGGGACGATCAAGACAGCCCAGCATATTCATAAAAGTACTTTTACCACAGCCGGATGGCCCCATAATCGCCACGAACTCGCCGGCTTCGATACGCAAATTAATGCCGCGCAATGCGTGCACCAGCATTTCGCCCATGATGTATTCTTTGTGTAAATCTGCAACTTCGATAATGGCGCGAGTTGATGTCATGATTTGTTGAAGAACCGCGCGCGTAAGCAAGCGGAATTTGCCGCCACCCTTGAATAAACTCCGCTTGCTTTCGCGCGCGGTTCTTCAATGGTAGCGAATACCTTGATGTTTTAGAATCGTCCTAATCCGCGTTTGCGGCTATCGTCGCCTTCGCTTGCCGGTAAAATTGTCTGAATTACCACGATGTCGCCCTTCTTCAAGCCAGAGCGGATTTCTGTGCTGCTGTCGCCAACCAAGCCCACTTGCACCGTTCGCTGTTCCTGATTTGTCGGTTCCCAGAGCGGTTTCTTGGGATCTTTGATAACAGTGACAACATATTTCTTTCCTTCATCTCTCACAGCTTGCGAAGGAACCGAAACGACGTCTTTACTTTGCGCTACCGTGAAATCGCAAGTGGCATTCATGGCCGGACGCAGTTGGTGGTTGACATCTTTATGATCCACTTCCACCTGCACATGCACGTAAGTGACGTTGGTGGTAGTTTCCGCCGTGGGATAAATTTTGCGCACCACGCCATGTCGCGGCACATCGGGATAAGCATCCAGCACGATGGAAACCGGCTGCCCCGCTTTGATGCGCGCAATATCGGCTTCATCCACTTCCACATCCACATACATGCGCGACACATTAGCCAATTGAACAACGGCTGTGCCGCCCGAGAATCCGCTTTGGCCGGATTGGATAATGGCGCCTTCGTCCACATATTTTTGCAATACAATGCCGTCACGCGGCGCCACCACTTCGGTTTGTTCCAGATTTTGCTTGGCGTTAGCAGCGGTCACCTGAGCTTTTTGCAGTCGGGCTCTTGCTTGTTCCACGTCTTCGGCGCGCACGCTGCTCAATGTCGTGTTGGCCTTGGCTCCTTTCAAGGCAGCTTGCGCTTGCCGCGCTTGCGCCTGCGTAGATGCAACGTTGGATTTTTGCACATCTACTTGACGTTGGTTTGCGATAGCACTGGCGAGCCCAGCTTGCGCTTGTCGCACAGCAGCCTGGGCGGCGACAACATCTTTCTGTTTCAATTGATTTTGGATAGAGTTAGTGCGGGCGGTTTTTGCCGCGGCTTGCGCCTGCTGCAAGCTGCTTTGCGCTGCCTGAACGCGCGCTTTGTAATCCTGCAATTGCGCTGCGTGCTGGCTTTTTAAGGTATCCAATTTTGCCTGCGCCGTCTGCAAGCTGGAGCGCGCTGTTACTGTGGCATTGCGCGCCGCGTCCACCGTGTTTTGCGCCACATATCCTTTGGCCAGCAAACCTTCCTGGCGTTTTTGATTGAGTTCTGCTGTTTGTAGATCAGACTTTGCCTGATTCACTTGCGCCTGCACGGAAGCCGTTTCCTGCGGTTGAGAGGCATTTTGTTCCACGGCTAAAGCTTGTTTGGCAGAATCCAAATTGGCCTGGCTCGCCGCCACATTCGCTTCGGCTTGATCAATGGCGGATTGTGTCAGGCTGGGTTGCGCGCTGGAAGCAGCTTTGGCCTGATCCAGTTTTGCCTGCGCCGAAGCGACAGCGCTTTTGGCTTGTTGAATATCCGTTTGAGAAGTTGCTTTTTGAACAGTTAAAGAATCCTGCGCCTGTTTCACTTTGGCTTGCGCCGATGCCAGAGATTCTGCAGATTGCTGAATCTGCGGGCCAATGCTGGCGTTTTGCAAATTGGCATTTTCCTGCGCCTGCACAAGAGCTGATTGTGCCGATGCCACATCCGCAAGCGCCTGATTATAAGCCGCTGTGGTGTCTTGTCGATCAATCAAACAAATCAATTGTCCTTTCTTGACGACGGTGCCTTCTTCCACGGCCATTTGCAACACAGTGCCGCTGGCTCGAGATTTCACATCTACTGTGGTGAATGGTTGCAATGTTCCCGTCGCTGTTACCAGCGAACTCACATCGGTCACTTCCGCCACGGCGGTTTTTATCTTTGGTTCTTCCGGCTTGTTAGAGCGCGAACGCATCCAAAGAAAGAGCCCGAGGATGACGACAACAGCCGCCACGATCCAAGGAGTTTTGATCTTGCGGCGTCGACGTGGCGGCGTGGTTTCTGATGATTGCGTTATTTGACTTTGCACGGTGATGGTTCTCCAGGTTATTGGTGATAGTAAAAGTACTTTTTAAGGTCGTCATTCCCGCGCAGGTGGGAATCCAGTCGTTCGCGGACAACATAAAAGTACTTTTGTCGTTCGAATGTATTCTGGATTCCCGCCTGCGCGGGAATGACGGTTTATTGTTTCTGTTCCACTTTAATCGCTTCCGGCAATGTCCGCGGCGCTTGTTCCGGCGGTGCCACGCCGGGATTCGCCCAGGCAAAACGTCCCACAGCACGATCCAGATCTGCGAGCGCCAATTGATAATCATACAACGCCTGCGTCAAACTGGTTTGGGCACTGAATAATTGCGTTTGCGCATTTACCACATCCAGCACAATGCCGAGTCCCAACTGATATTTCTCCGACGCGGTTTGGAAATTGATGCGCGCCGATTCCACTAATGCTCTGGCGTTTTTGATACGTTGCACTTCGCCGCTGACATCGACATAAGAGGTTTGCACATCCGCCGCCACATCTCTTTGAAGTTGATCGCGACGGATTTGGCTGGCTTTAAGATTATTTTCGGCGGCGCGTTCATCGGCTTTGCGCCCGCCGCCGTCGAAGATGGGAATGGAAACGCCAGCGCCAAATGTCAAGCCGCGGTTTTGCGTTTCCAGTGGTTCGATATTATATCCTGCGCTGACACTAATCTGCGGCCGCCCGGCAATTTTCGCCAGTGAAACCTGCGCTTCGCTTTGATCCACATTGGCGTTAGCTTGCAATAAGTCAGGCCGCAATTGCGTTGCTTGCGCCAGATATTCATCCAAACTTTTAAGCGGGGTCACTTCTGGCAACGGCGGCAACGGCGGCAGGGTAAAAGTACTTTCATTGGTGTTTGGCAGTGTCGTGGGAACCACAGCCTGCGCTAATTCGGGTTCTTGCAAATTCAAGGCGGCGCCACGCCCCAAACCCATCGATTGCCGCAATTTGGTTTGCGCCACCTGCAAATCGTTTTGCGCTGTCACCAAATCAAACTGCGCCTGACTGAGATTAACTTGCACGCTTTGCACGTCCGATTGTGCAACGGTTCCCGCGTCCACCTGCGCCTGAATCATGGTCAATTGTTGTTGCGCCAAATTGACTTCGCCTTTGCGCTGCGCCACCAATTTTTCCTGGCGCAATTGCTCGTAAAAGCTGGTTGCCACTGTGTATGCCAGATTATTGCGCGCCGTTCCCACCGCACCAATGGCATTTTGCGCCGATGCTTTTGCCTGCTGCACCGTGGCTTGAATGCGTCCACCATCAAAAATATTCTGTGTAATGCTGAGATCGCTGGTGAAGCCGGATGAATTAATAGAACCGGAGGAATTATTGGTAATAGTGCGGCTGCCGTTTCGATAATTATAATCCAACCCCGCCGTGATTTGCGGATACAACGAAGAACGCGCCGAAGTAATTCCTTCGACCGCGCCATAATAATTCTGCTCAGCCGCACCGACATCGCCATGCTCGCGCAGCGCGATGCCAATAATTTCATCCAGGGTTAATCCCGCGCCATCCGCAACTTGATCCGAAGTTGAGATATTCGCCAGAGGCGCTGTTGGAACATCAGCCAAAACGATGGATGCAGGGATTAAAAAAAGCACCCCAAGAAAAGTGATCCTGGCGGCGTTTCTATTTCTTTTCATTCTTTCTCTCCACGCGCTTTGTCCGATAAACGAATGACGGTTTTCAAAGCGCCGGTAAACTCGCGGTATTCCTCGCGGGTAAAAGTACTTATCAACCGGCTAACCCGCTCTTTTTGCATCGCCTGAAATTTTTGATGAATGTTGCGCCCGCGCCGCGTCAGCGTGAGGCGCGTAATACGGCGGTCTTCCTTATCTGTGGAACGCAGCGCCAATCCCGCCACCACCACCCGATCCACCAATTCACTCGCAGTGGAAAGACGCACTCCCAGATGTTTGCAAAGTTCACTCATGGTGCAATTTTCGTGACGCGTAATAAACATCAGGCAGCGCGCCTGCGGCAAGGTCAATGCCTTCAATGACGATGGCGGCGAAGCCTTCTTTGGCGGACGCCACAAATGCCGCATTTGTTCCAACAATTGTGACAATTCTTCTATTTCAGCATCAGTATTTTTCCTGGCCATCTTTTGCATTTCCTTAGCCTGACGAATAGTTCGTCTGCCGAAGTAATGATTATAGAGTTGTCCTGATATTTTGTCAACTCACACGAATATTTATTACCGGGCCTTTTGGTATAATGCTTTCAATACCGCAGACCTGCTGGCTCCTTATGAAATAAGGACTTACAAAAAAGGTGGATGGATTAGCCTGAAAGTACTTTTAACAAACAACCAAAACACTCAATTTTTTAAATACTATTCTTGACATTAAATTATGAAAACTACTGCTTTACGCATCATTGGTTACGCGCTCGTTTTATGTCTGGTGGCTTGCGGATTTTGGTATTGGATCAATATTACACCGCAAGTAAAAATTCCAACGCCCGTGATGCCGAGTCCCAATGGCTATGATTATTTCGTTCGCGCTGGCGCGGCGTTTGTGTCGGACGATAAAGGTGTGGATGAGGTTACTGATATAGAATTTGTGAAGGGCAAAAAGTATCCACTCGCTGCTAAAGAGGCGTGGCTTAAGAAGAATGCAAAGGCATTTCAGCTTTTGCGGGAAGGATTGAAATATCCAGTGTTACATCCGGCAGTACGTTCATTCTCTGCTCTTTTCCCCGAATATGCGAAGTTTCGCGGATTGTCACGTGCATTAGAGATTGAAAGTCATGCTCGCGGAGAGCGTGGTGATTGGAACGGTGCTGTGCAAAGCGCGCTTGTTGATTATCATTTTGGGAATCAGGTGGCGAGCGGTGGCCCCTTGATTGCTGGATTGGTTAGCGTTGCGATTCGCGCAATGAGCCTGCGTGAATTGGGAAATCTTGTTCCACACACTGATACAACAACTGCGAAAATGGCTGCGTTCAGCATGGAAAAAATTTATGATCAAAGATATCCTTCCTACAAAAATTGGCAAGAAGAGAAATGGCTAAAAATAGCAGCAACGTTAGAACTCATGAAAAACCCGTCGCAACTACTGCATAACTCATCCTGGCGAATGGGAATTATTCGCGCCTTTGACATATCCATTTTCGATTACCCGCAGGTACTCATTATTAGCAAACGTAAACTGCTATATAATATGGCAAAATCGATGGATGCCAAAATCGAAAATGCACAGCGGCCTTATTTGAAACAACAACCTCTCACTACTTCTGGATATCCGCTTGCGGACGCGATGCTTCCAGATGATAAAAGAGCTCGATGGAATTGGGCGCGCAGCGATACTCAGAGTGTAGAAATCATGACGATGTACGCATTGCGTGCTTACAAAATGGAGAAAGGCCATTACCCAGCAAACTTGAAAGAACTCGTGCCGGAGTATTTGAAGAAAGTTCCCATCGATCCATTCGACGGCATCGCGCCGCTTCATTATCAATTGCAAGGGAACAAATATCTATTGTGGAGCATTGGGCCGGATGGCGTTGATAATCATGGTACGCCAATTATCAACTTCAATAAAAAGGGAAGAGCGCGACATTTGTTATTATTTCCCGACAGCAAAGGCGATGTTGTCGCCGGGATCAATATACCGTAAAAGTACTTTTACCTATGACAAGCAATCACAACGAAGCACAACTAATCAGCGAACCGGCGCGGCAGTTGAAAGTCGCTGGAAAATATGACGTCATCGTGGCCGGTGGCGGATTAGCAGGCGTGGCGGCTGCAGTGGCGGCGGCCAGAACTGGCGTTTCCGTGTGTCTAATCGAAAAAGCCTTTGCGCTGGGCGGATTGGCGACTTTAGGACAAGTCACAGTTTGGCTTCCCTTGTGCGATGGATTTGGACGCCAGGTGACGGCGGGATTATCCGAGGAAATGCTGAAACTTTCGGTGGCGGATTTGGGCGGCAATAATAGCACGGCGCGTTTCATCGGCATTCCGCCGGCGTGGCTGCCGGGCGGCGATATTGAGGAGCGGAAAAAGGCGCGCTATCGCGTGCAATTTAATCCCACCAGTTACATGCTGGCGCTAGAAAAATGGATGTTGGATGCCGGTGTGAAATTGATTTATGATACGCGCCTGTGTGCCTTGCATCACAGCGATGACAAAATCACTCATGTGATTATCGAAAATAAAGGCGGCAGAATGGCGTTGCAATGCGGCACGGTGATCGACGCCACCGGCGATGCCGATGTGTGTTTTCTGGCGGGCGAACCGACGGAATCGTTGGACGGAAATGTGCGGGCCGGCTGGTTTTATTCGTTGCATGAAGAAGGCTTGAAACTGAATGCTATGACAAAACCCTATAGCAAAGATGGAAGCCAGAACGACAAAGGCGGGCCGTTTTTTCGCGGCGATGATCCCGATCAAGTCACGGCACAATTGGTGGGTTCGCGGCAGATGGCATTAGATAAAATCGCTTCATTGCGCGACAATCGTCCCGATGAAGAAGTGCAGGTTTTCAACGTGCCGCAATTGCCTTGTTTGCGGATGACAAGACGTTTGGCCGCGCCGTTTGCAATGGCCGATAGTCACCGGCATCAATGGTTTGAAGATACCGTTGGCATCATCAGCGATTGGCGCAAAGCGGGGCCAATTTTTCCGGTTCCAATGCGCTCGATTCTGGCGCCAAACCATCGCAATTTATTAGCGGCGGGACGTTGCATGTCGGCGGATACTTCGGTTTGGGATGTGACGCGTTGTTTCCCGGGATGCTGCGTCACCGGTGAAGCGGCAGGAATTGCCGCGGCTTTGGCGGTGCGCGAAACGCGCGGCGATGTGCATGAATTGCCGGTGGAATTGGTGCAGGCGCGTGTGCGGGAAACCGGTGGATTATTGGATCCGCAATTGATGGAACCGGCGGAAGAATATCAAGGTGTTGCGTAAAAGTACTTTTGTATGTTTGGTACGTCATTCTGAACGGAGCGAGGAACGAGCGTAGTGAAGAATCCCCCGAAGTTTCAACTTCGTCGTAAGCCGGGGGATTCTTCGGCCGCAAGCCCCCTCAGAATGACGTCGTAAAAAAGTACTTTTATCGTAATCAATTTTCATTTATTATTCCAGCCAGTGAACATTACTTAACATTCTGCAAAGAATATTTAAGAAGCACTCTATTGTGGCTGTTCTCCGCGCCAGAAAGCGAAAGCTGCACTACACTATAAAAGTACTTTTATAGATCACCATGCACGAAATACTAATTATCGACGACGATGTAGAACTTTGCGAATTGGTGAGCGAATATCTCAAGCGCGAAGGTCTGTCCACCAATTACGTTCACAGTGGAGAAGAAGGTGTCGAAGCGGCGCTGGGCGATTCTTACAAAGCCATCGTGCTGGATGTGATGTTGCCCAGCATCGGCGGATTTGAAGTGTTGCGCCGATTGCGTGCTGCGAATCCGCCCGCTTCCGAAACACCAGTTATCATGTTAACAGCGCGCGGCGACGAAGTGGATCGCGTGTTGGGATTGGAGCTCGGCGCAGATGATTATTTGCCAAAACCATTTTCGTCCCGTGAATTAGTGGCCAGAATCCGCGCCGTGTTGCGGCGTTCGCAGGCTCCGTCCGCAGACGCAGAACGCAATAAATTATCCGTGGGTAACGTGGAGTTAGATAGCGCCGCGCACATTGTAATTAGCCAAAACAGTCCTGTGGAACTGACATCGGTGGAATTCAAATTATTGGAATTGCTGATGCGCTCCGCCGGCGAAGTGGTGGCGCGCGAAGATATTGCAGAGAAAGTATTAGGACGAAAGTTACTTCCCTTCGACCGCAGCATCGACACGCACGTCAGCAACCTGCGCCGAAAAATCGATACAACAGGCGCCGGCGATCCCATTAAAACAATTCGCGGCACGGGATATATTTTTACGCGGCTGAGTGAGTGAAAATTATAAAACACAAAATTCAAATAACAAATAAGTTCCAAAAGCCAATTTTCAAAACGCTCCTGTTTGGAATTTTGAATTTGAAAAATGGTTTTTATTTGTTATTTGAATTTTGTGCTTTGTAATTTATCTTCAAGTTATGCGCAGTCTTTTCCTTAAAATTTTTCTCTGGTTCTGGCTCGTCCAGGTCACTATTGGCGTGGTGCTTTTCGCTGTCAGTAATGTGTTGCGTCCGCAGCCGGGCAGCGATCAATGGCATTCCACTTTGGGTTACGCTATTCAACGTAATGCGGAAGTTGCATTAGCCGCTTATCAAAAGGGTGGCGCTCGTGCTTTGAATAACGTGCTGATGCGCGCTGGAATGCAGGCGCATGTCAGTGCTTATTTTTTTGATGCCACCGGCAAATCATTAGGCGCAAAAATCCCGCCTGAGGATGTCATTGATTTAGCGAAAAAAGTCACGCAGGAAAATTCGCATGGAGCAGTGGAGAACAATGGTTTAACCGCCAAAACTGTGAAGGGAAGCAACGGTAAAATGTATGTGATGGTGTGGTAACTGTCGCGTCGCCCCCTTGGTCCATTTGATGTCTTTGTGATTCGCAACACGCGTGATGCGGCGCGATTGCTGGCGTTATTATTGATTTCCGGCATTGTTTGTTATGGCCTTGCAAAGTATTTAACATCTCCCGCCATCAAGTTACGCAGCGCCACTCGCCAATTCGCGGGCGGTGATTTATCAGCCCGCGTGGCGGCCAAAATGGGAAGACGGCGCGATGAATTGGCTGATCTGGGGCGCGATTTTGATCAAATGGCCGAGCGCATTGAATCGCTGATGTTGTCCGAGCGGCGCTTGCTGGGTGATATTTCTCACGAGTTGCGATCTCCCTTAACGCGTCTCACGGTGGCGCTGGATTTGATGGAAGAAAATGTGGACGAAGGTGGCAGCGAATATCTGCAACGCATTCGCCGTGAGGCAGAACGACTCAACGAAATGATCGGCCAGTTGCTGTCGCTCTCGCGATTGGAAAGCGGCACTGCCAAAGTGCAAGATACGACTATTAATTTGCCACAGCTGCTTGAGGGAATTGTCGCAGACGCGGAATTTGAAGCGGGCATTCAGGATCGCCATGTGCGCCTCATGCATAGTGATAATTGCCACACTTCTGGCGCGCCTGAACTACTGCGTAGCGCTATTGAAAATGTCGTGCGAAATGCCGTGCGCTATACGGCGAAAGAAACTACTGTGGAAATTAAATTAACGCAACTTCCTCCCACCAATACTTCCGGCAAACAATGTCAAATCACAGTGCGCGATTTTGGCGCCGGGGTGCCGCCGGAATCGCTGCCACATCTTTTTCATCCCTTCTACCGCGTCACCGATGCCAGAGATCGCCAAAGCGGCGGCACTGGTTTGGGGCTTGCTATTTCCGAGCGCGCTATTCGTTTTCATGGCGGTAACATCAAAGCGTTCAATGCTCCGCAAGGCGGATTGATCGTAGAAATTTATTTGCCGTTGCTGGAGGGTTGAAAGTACTTTTGTCAAGAAGAAGTCACAAAAATCAAATGTCAAATTACAAATAAATTCCAATTACAAAAATTACAATATTCAAAACGTCGCTGTTTCGGATTTCGTATTGGCGTTGTTGTATAAATATCGAATCAGTGTCATTTCGACCGGAAAATTTGTTTCAGCAAATTTTGGAGTGGAGAAATCTTGCTGTTTCGTCCGCAAAACAGATTTCTTCACTCCGCTCATGCCTCGCTGCGGTCGAAATAACACCAATTTCTATTTGTGCAACATTATCTTTCGTAGTTGAAAATTGAGCTTTATTTGTAATTTGATTTTTGCGATTTGTTATTTCGGCGCGCCTGGCATTTCCAACAAATTGCGACATCGCTATCAAGAAACCGCCACGCCATAAAAGTACTTTTACGCCTATCCAAAACTCGCTCTGTCCCTGTAGATCTTCTTTATTCTATTTCTCACACAATCGCCGAGCCGCCTTCCTTCAATGTCATTCGCAAAGTGTCGGCATCCACATCGGCAAAACCTGTATTAGAATGAATTGCTAAATACGCGGCCACGCCGGCGGCTTCTCCGGTTTGGTTCATATTCACCATCACGCGAATTGCCGCATGCGCCATTTCATCGGCGTCAATCATTCTGCCGGCAACGATGAGGTTGGGATAAATGTTGCCGGCTGGAAGCATGGCGCTGTACGCAATTTGATAGAACTTGGGTTCTTCCGCGAAGGCTTCGCGCCATCGGGAGACTTCCGTTTCCTGCGCAGGTCTGGAAATCTTTTGGCTTCCATCAAGATAGCGAAAAGTAATTCCCGACTTATCCCTGTGATGCAAATCCGAAGGATAAGTGCCGTTGGCAATAGCATCGGGAGGACGTTCTCCCGACATGATCTTTTCACCGATTAAAGTCTTCTGGCAACGGATATGGCGCGTTTCGCGCACACCGATTCGTGATGGTAATTGAAGTAATGTTACATTAGCATCCGGGCAATGCTTATTTGCTAAATCGATAATAGCACGCACCTGCCTGCGTCCTTCCATCTCCGCCGTTGTTAATTCTTCCGCGCTCGACATATTCAACGCAATCCGCGTGGCGGCCAGCATGAATACGTCGTCTTTTCCGGGAATGCGGCCATTCCAAATAAATGTTTCGGGAAGCTGATACTCTTCCCGATGCTGTCTATATAATTGGCTGAATTTTTCAACTTTATCCAAATTGCTTATTTTGGCGCAAGTAGTTCCTGGTTGAATATGCTTATCATAGCAATATTCCAAATTTGATCGCGCCGCCAAATCGCCATCGCCGGTGGCGTCAATGAATGCTTTTGCCAGAATGACTCCGCGGCCATCTTTGTTCTCGACGATGACGCCTTTTAATTCCGCATTCTGCACATACGGCGAAACAAATAATGTATGCAGAAACGGTTTGATTGTATGCTCGGCAATCATTTCGTCCAGCTCTATTTTAAGTTCTTCCGTATTCAACATAAAAGCGCTTGACGGACGATCGGGGTTTTCAATGAGGGCGTTTCTTTTTCGTAATCGTTGGAGAACTTCCTCTGTTAAACCGGCAATAATCTGCTGCTTTCCATCGGTGTCGTGCAAAGAATGCCATATATTAACCATGGCATTAGTGGCGACACCACCAAAGCAGTTATGCCCTTCGACAATAACGACTCGCAATCCTAAACGCGCGGCGCGGATGGCCGCAAATACTCCCGTGCAACTTCCGCCGACCACGCAAAGGTCGGCTTCATAAATAACAGGAGAGGTTCTGGCTTCTTCGGTAATTGTTGGAGAAAAATGTTCCATGATGAAAGAAGGGGTGTTACATGAATAATAGAAAGTGTCATTTCGACCGGAGCGAGGCACGAGCGCAGTGGAGAAATCTTGTAAAAGTAGCCAAACGGCAAGATTTCTCCACTCCAAAATTTGCTGACACAAATTTTTCCGGTCGAAATGACACCCAGAGACAATTCATACAACAACACCTGATAAAAGTAAAAAAATAAGATCAACGTTAATTCTACGTTGAATAAGAAACCATTTCGATGGCTCTGTATGCTAAAGATATGGCATGATCTGCTATATTTAACCACTATGATCAGTAAAAAATTGCCACTTCCCAAATTGTTGAAAAATATTGAAACGATCAGCGGATTGCATTTATGCATCAAAACATTTCATCAGGCGATCTGGCAGGATACGCTTTTGGAAGATGTGCCCACTCGTTTCGATCTGCATCAAACGGCATTTTGCCGGCACGTCAAGCAAACCCGCACCAGAAAATGTGTCCAATGTGATCTACAACAAATTCCACAAATCGCCGTACAGCAACCGCGTCCTTTTGTGCATCGTTGCCATGCGGGCGCTTCGGAAGTCATCATTCCCTTAATTCTGCGCGGCCGTTTATGTGCGATTGGTTATCTGGGACAATTCCGCGAATCCACCGCGCAGCCGCCAGAACTTCCGTTATTTTCGGAGAAAGAAACGGAGCAGATGATTGTCATGGGAACGCTATTGCAACGGTTTTTTCTTTATGAGGTGGAACGCAATACAAAGATTGCAATAGGAACTAATAATCGGCATTTGCAGATCACACGTTTTTTACGCAGGAATCTCAAAAATGATCCTTCACTTACCGACCTGGCAAAGGAACTGGGCGTTTCCGTATCGCGCGCCGGGCATTTGGTCAAAGAAGAAACCGGGCAAACCTTTTCTGAATTAAAAATGCAACTCCGTTTTGATGAGGCAAAAGAAATGTTACATAAATCTATGCTGACCATCGAAAATATTGCGCGCCATGTCGGGTTTAACGATGTGCGCTATTTCTATCGTGCCTTCCAGAAAGAAACCGGCAAATCGCCGGGACAATGGCGCGCGGCAAATCGCGATGAGTTGGGAGCGTAAATTCTGTAAAAGAGTGAGGACGCGTCACAGAGAAATTCAAGCAGGACGCACATAAAAGTACTTTTACGCCTGCGAATTTAATTCCAGCCATGCCGCATATTCAGTTTCATCAATTTCTCCGGCGGCCAGTGCTAATGTTTGCACTGTGGCATCGACTTCAGTTGCTGCGAAATGATAGCCATTAAGTTCTAAAAATAAAATCGCCACTGTAAATCCTGTCCGTTTATTTCCGTCAATAAAAGGATAGTTTTTGACTATTCCAAAAGCGTAGCAAGCGGCCATTTCAAATAAAGTAGGCTTTCCGTAATGGAAAAGATTTTCAGGACGCGCTAAAGCCGAATCGAGCAAGCCCCTATCACGAACGCCCGAAGAACCGCCAAAATCTGCCAACAATTGTTCATGAAGAGTATCTATCGTTTCCGATAAAACCCATTGTGGCTTTTTCATTTAGCCAATTCCCGCAGCGTGTTTCGATAACGATGAATAATATCCTGCGCCATATCCATTTGGTGTGTTACTTCGGGAGAAGAACGAGTAATACGCAGACAGTCACCAGGCGCTTCGGTTACGCAAACAGTGTCGCCTTCCTGCGCTTTCAATTGCGTCAGAGCTTCCTTGGGTAAGATGACTCCCACCGAATTTCCAATTTTGCGAAGTTTGATTTCAAGAACCATGAGTTGAGTGTACGCACAAATGTTATAACTCGCAAGGTGAATATGATAATGAAGAACCACGCGCGTGGTTCTTCATTTAAACCCAGCCGCGAAAACCGCGCCAATGTTCATAATGCGCGCCGCTGGCGAGATCGGAATCGGAAACAATATCGCCTGGCGATAAAATCACCGGGGGGCAATATCCTGGATGACCGTTGCGGAAATGAGTTTGGCAGCGGCGTTCGTCGTGCGCGCTGATGGTGGCGGTTGCGGTGCTAACTGTTACGGTTTTTAAATTATCCGACGGATTGCGGCAGATAGCATCTGGTGCGTTTTCGCGATCACGAGAAATTTCTCCGCACGTGGCAATATCCATTAATCCGTCCAGCGGTCTCAATAATTGCCGTGCGCGTTCGGCGCGAATTTCGCTTCCAGGTAATATGCCGCTGCAATAGGCTTGCATTTCGGGAAATTCAAAATGATTGGCGCGCACCGTGATGCCTTCTTCCTCAAACCATTGATAATGCAATTGACGCGAAGTGGCTTCGATAATCAAACCGCGCTCGGCATCGGCGAGGATTAAAATCATGCCTAATCCATAACCGCCGCCGCCCAATAAATTCTGTGATTGCAAATCATTTATGCAAGGAACAACTTCATTTAAGTCACCGCAATTCTCACCAATATATCGCAACACGTGACAATCATTAAGCGCGTTTTCCTGATACTGACTTTCAATCAGCGGCGAGCCGGTATTATTGACGCCCGCAAAAAGTTCTTCCGTGTGCAGATGCGCCGTCCCCAGATTTCCCAAATCACCGCTGCCCACAAAACGGCGAAAACCGTCAATGTGTTTAATATAAATATTTTGCAATTCGTCGCGGCTGTCGCGGTTTTTATGGAGTAATGTTTCGCCCGCGGTGGTGGAATCTCCCAGCGCGAAAAAAGTGGTGCATTCGCCTTCGCCCATTCCCGGATCGGTGCCTTGCGCTTCGTAGGGATTGACAATTCCGTCGTCACCTGCGCGGGCCGTTTGCAGATTTCTGAGTATTAATGGCGCAGGCTCGTAAGCGACATTTTTGAGTTCCGGCAAATCAAGATTCCAAAGGAGTAATTGCCATAATTCTAATCCAGCAGTATTTGCAATAGCCTGCGCTTCTTCCAACCAATGCGGCGCCGCCGCCAGCAAGCATGTTTCAAACGCAGCCAATCGCGGAGTAAAAGTACTTTTACTAACGCCGCATAGATGCATCATGCGCTCGAAACGCGCGGCGCGTTCCTGCAGGAATGCTTTTTGCAAATTACCCTGCAATGTTCCCACTTCCGCCGCGCTGCCCGTTAAATAGATTGCTTGTCCCATAATGTATAATGATGATGTCCACGTCACATCTTAACAAATGCATAAAAGTACTTTTCAACCATAATGCAACCGTCCATCGCTCAATGGAAAAAATCACTCGCGTTGCGTCCGCTATTATGGATCGCGCCGGCGGTGATTGGCGGCTGCGCACTTGGCGCGGCATGGGCGCAACTTCTGCAATTTGGATTTCACGGAAACGCCACGCGCGATTTGTCGATTCTGTGGTTACCATTTGTTGTAATGGCGTTGCTGTGGATTTTATGTTGGCGATTACATCTTAAAAAGTACTTTTGGTATGCGCGAATAGCAGCGACGCTGGCTATTAGTTGCGGGTTTTGCGGCTATTGCGCGCGGCGCGTTTTGCCGCCGCCCAATGATCTTTCGCAATTAGTGCGTCGCGCCGAAATAGAATCTTCCGCGCAATTATCTGCTCTCCAAAAAACACCGATTCTATTGACAGGCTATGTCGCAGCCACGCCGCATGTGAATGATTACAATCAGGAATTCCCGCTTAAAAGTACTTTTGCAAGTAGCGGCGGAAAAGTACTTTCGCTGCATGGCAATGTTTGGATGCAAGCGCCATTGGACCGGAAAGTTCAAGTGGGCGATTTGATACAAATTCAGGTTGGCCTGCGCGATTTGCCGCGCGTTGGATCGGCCAGCGAACCTAATCAGGATTGGCGCTATATCTTGAATGATTGCTGGAGCATGGTGCATTTGGGAAATCATGATTCCATGAAAATTTTGCCCGCTACGCGTCCCTGGCAATATCGTATTGATTATCATTTGGGGCACGCGCGGCAATGGCTATTGCATTTGTATCAACAACGATTTATTGACAGCGGCGTCGGCTATCCGCGCGCCACGGCGCAGTTAATGGTGGCGATGGTTTTTGGCGATGGCGCGTTGGGAAATCCGCTGCCGCAACTGGTGCGCAATAATTTTCGCGCCGCAGGATTGACGCATTTATTAGTGGCCAGCGGCACGCAAGTTAGCCTGATGGTGCTGATGATTTTAGGTCTATTCAAGATAATTGGCTTGCGGCGATTTCCCTGGCTTCTCTTTTTATTATTGCTAATTTTACTAACTATTTACGCGTTGTTGGTGGGCGGCGCGGCCAGTATTTGGCGCGCCTTTATTGCCGGCATTTGCGTGGCGGTGGCGCTATTATTGGGACGTCCAATAGACATACTTTCTTTATGGTGTTTCGCGGCGGCGGCGCTATTGATGATTGATCCGTTGCAGATTTTTGATCTCAGTTTTCAATTAACTTTCGCCGCAACGTGGGGATTAATCGTCATCGCGCCTGCTATTTTAAAGATGATTGACAACCGCTATAAAAGTACTTTTATACGAGGAATTATTACTATTGGCGTTTATACTTTGGCCGCGCAATTAGCGGTATTGCCGATGCTGGTGTATCATTTTGGGCGATTCAGTTTAGCCGGATTAGGAACCAATTTCGTGGGTATTCCCATCGCCGGATTTTTAGTGGGAAGCGGTATTGTTGGTATTTTTATTCCGCAGTTGGCTTGGCTCAACGCAGCTTTAACGCAGCTTGTTTTAAAGATGACGACGCTCGCAGGTTCGTTGAATTGGGTGCAACAACGCGGCATTGCATTTTCACTTTTCGGCGTAATAGTGTTTTACTTAGCATTGATGATATTACCCAGTTGGGACGAAGTCAAATTAATCAGCCGCGACGAATGGCACACTTGGCTCAATCGTCAAAGTCAGCGTTGGCAAGGTATTAATTGGCTGCGCGTGCTTGTTTGGGGCTTGGCATTAATAGCTATTCTTTGGACGGGATCATTAACGCTGCATCGCAACGCCGGTTTGAATGTAGCGTTGCTGGATGTGGGACAAGGCGAATCGATTTTTATTCAAACTCCATCAGGACGCGCTATTCTCATCGACGGTGGAACACTTGCAGGAACGGAACATGGTAAGGTTGGTGATTCGGTAATTATTCCCTATTTGCAATCGCAGGGCGTAAAACGTCTGGATGCAATTTTGTTGACGCATGCCGATTCCGATCATTGCAACGCGTTGGACGAAGTAATGAACGAAGTGCCGGTCGGATTATTTTTAGATGGCAGTGGCACGCGACAGCCTTCGGGTGAAATCTCGGAAGTAAGCGTGGCGGAGACTGATTATTGGGCGTTGCGTAAAGATGTAACTACGCATCATGTGCCGCGAAAATTGGCTCACGCCGGACAAACATTACAGTTGGGCGATGGCGTAATATTACAGATTTTAGCGCCGATGCGACCGGCGTTGGCGGGCGATAATAATCACAGCATGGTAGCAAAATTGATTTATGGAGATACGTCCATTTTGCTGACCGGCGACATGGAAGCGGAGGAAGAAATGCAGTTGGTGCATCGCGGCGCGAACCTACATTGCACTATTCTCAAAATCGGCCATCACGGCTCAGCGACATCCAGCACCGAAGCATTTTTGCAAGCGGCGCATCCCACCGCCGCAATAATTTCCTGCGGCAGGTATAATCCTTTTGGACATCCCGCAACGCCAATATTGGAACGATTGAAGAAGATGCATATTCCCTGGTTTCGCACTGATTTGCAGGGGACAATTCAGATTCATTCGGATGGAAAGAAATGTTGGATTACGACGTTTCGATAAAAGTACTTTTGCCGGATTAATTTCCGTCAACGAACCACACTAGTCATGGCGTGGCTATAACTGCAATGTTCCTGATTTTGTCATTTGCCTCAAGTTATATCCTTTTTCACACCTACTGAAGAATAATGCTCTAAAATATGTATGATTAGATTTAGCCACTTTATATAACTACTTGGGATTTTAAATAAATATGAAAGTTACCGTCATTGCAGAAGATGACTCGACGCGACTGATTACTCACTTGCCTTCCAGACTTATTATCCCTGATATTCCTGGCAAAGATTGGCGAGATTATCAAAAGGACATCATCAACGATTGCTGGGAAGCGTTTCAAGACGGGTACACGCGTATCTATTACAAGCTCACTGTGGCAGGTGGAAAGACCTTGACCAGTGCGGCCATTGCTGATAATTTTCTGCGCGAAGGTTTGCCCGTTTTATGGCTGGCGCATAATAAAAAACTGTTGTCTCAAGCCAAAGAAACTTTTCAAAAAATGGGCCAAGTTTCCATCATGGAACAAGGAGCAAATGACGCGCGGTATAAGTTCATCAGTGGTGCATCAAAATTAGTAATTGGCAGCATTGCCTCTATGCGTGGTGACCGTTTAAAACGATGGGAACGAGATACGTTTGCGATAATTATCTATGATGAGTGCGATTTGTCTTTGGCACCCAAGAATATAGAGTTGATCAAGCATTTCAATGCAGCTCGGCTTTTAGGAATGACGGGCACTGACGATCGGGGTGATGGGCGGAATCTTGGCGCATTGTATCAAAAGCGTATTCTTTCGTTAAATCTCAAGGAAGCCACTGAAAAGGGTATGACCGTTCCTGTTACCTGCAACCGTATCAGCGTTGAGCCGCCGATTGATTTGCGAAATCTTACCGTGCGAACCGGAGATTTTGATGCAGGAGAATTGGGTGATGCCGTTAAGCGGGAATCGGAGATTATTTGTTCAGCCATTAGTAAAGACAGAAACAATGCTTTGGGTATTGGTGATCGTTCAGCACTCGCATTTTGTCCCAATATTGAATCGGCAGAAATTGTTGCAGAGAATCTGAATAAATTTGGCATTAGTGCCAAAGCATTACATTCCAAATTAGGCGATATGGAACGAGTTCGCGGTGAGAATGATTTTGTGGCCGGTAAGTTTCAGGTGTTGGTGAATCCGCTCGCTTACACCGTGGGCACAGATTTTCCGTTTGTTAGTTGCATCATTTTGTTGCGCCCTACTAAAGTGCGAAGGCTGCTTGAACAGATGGTTGGGCGAGGCGTGCGTTTGCAGGATAAAAATCCACTCTCTGCAGGCAAGACTGATTGTTTGGTAATTGACTTTCCCTGGCTTGTAAATGTTGAACATGATTTAATTCATGTGACGGAGCTATTTGATGATGGAAGTCTGAATCTGATACAAGAAAATTCTTTTACTTCAATGGCCGCGCGAACAAGCAGTAAGAAAATGAACAGGCAAATCTATAAAGAATTTTTGCAGCGAGAGGTGACAGTTACCTCCGTTTTGGTAGACCCTTTTGGTATGGCCAAGTTTTTTGGTGTTGAGGAAGAGTTTGCAAAACGAGGGAAAGAGGATAATTCCATTTTGATTGATGCAACGATTCTTCAAACATTGCATTCAGATCTTCGAAGCCAAGGCGTCGCGTCCGTAGATAAATTGACGTATGCACAAGGATTGTATTTATCACGATTACTCCAGTCGAGGAAAGAACACCAATTGTGTGATGCCACTCAATTTAACGGGCTCATTAAATTGGGGATTCCGCTCGATATTATTAAACAGTTACAACATGAAAAAGCGGCTGAGATTTTGGAAGTAAACAAACAGATTCAGAAGTTGCGGTTGGAAATTAACACAATAAGTAATGACATACAGAATGAATCATATTATGGATTATATCGCCAAGTTGAGGCGTTAAGAGGTATTGAAGGTGTGTCTGCCGAAGTGACGGAATTATATATTGAAATACAATTTTTTAACAGACTTGGTGACAATATCTTTATAAACAATTATCCACAAAATTCAGTCATTACTATGAAATCAAAAGCACAGTTTGAATTACATGAGCACGCTTTAAAGTTGCGCAAAGAGATAGGCGACAAAAACTTTATTGAAAAATTCAGAGAATTTGAACAGATGTATGAACAGTATTGCGAGAGATTAAGCCGTGAAGCAAAACTAGAATATGAGCAAAAAACTAAGCACTCTATGTAAGTTTTTGATGAATGAAGCAAACGATCATTAAAGCGGATTATGTATCTTAGGCGAATGTTAGAGATCGAGACTTTTTTTGAAGAAAAGAAATACTCATCTTTGATCATAGGTTCTTTTCTCCAGATAAACCTGCGTTAGCTCTCGAACTATGAATACACATGCCCAAAAGTACTTTTACCAATAAACTATCTTCGTGCTTACATATACCGCTCTCAAAAAATCAACCGCTTTCAAAAACGATCAACCATTCCGCTGTTACGGCGTCATGGGCGATGCCTATTTGCAGCAGCGCACAGTGGCTTTTTTGTTGGAACAAATTCTGCCCGCCGACGAACGGGAATTCAATCAGGATATTCTGAATGGCGAATCTACCAATGCCAATGAGTTGCTGGCCAAAGCCGGGCAGTTGCCGTTTATTGCGTCGCATCGCGTGGTGATTATTCGCTCTGCCGACAAGATGGATGGCGTGGGTAGAGCCGCAGCTGGCGAGACGAAATCGAAATCTACAAAAGTACTTTCACCGGGCCAACAACTGGCCGAAGCGCTAAAAAATATTCCGCCCAGCACGGTTTTGATTGTAATGCGTTCGCCGGAAACACCAGACGGTTTTGGCAAATTCACGCCACGGTGTCTCAACGCCAATCTCGATAAAATCATCGAATCGCAAGGTGTTATTATCAATTGTTTGGTGGGACAGCGCGATCAGGCAATTCCCGTTCGCGTTATCACCGACGAGGCGCAATCGCGTGGTATTCAATTAGAACAGGGCGCTGCCGTGCACCTTGCCAATCGCGTTGGTTATGATATCGGTTTGCTGCTCACCGAGCTGGAAAAATGCAGCTTGCGCGTCGGGATAGAAGGCGTCGTGACAAAACAGGTGATCGACGAAATGACGCGCCGTAAGCCGCAGGAAACTATCTTCGATTTGTTGGACGCTATCGGCGCGCGGCAAACGTCGAAAGCCATGACATTGCTGCGTGAATTGCTGGATGGTGGCGAAGTGCCGGAACGCATTTTGGCGACGCTGGTAAGTCATTTGCGAAGATTGTGGCAGGTGCGTGCTATGATGGATCAAAAGATTCCGCTCAATGCCGGCAGCATGGAAAAAGTGTCGCCGGCGCTGGCAGCACAGTTTCCCGAAGGCGGCATCGTGGAAAAGTTTTCCGGATTTTCCTGGAAAATAAATCAGTTGCAGGGACAAGCCAGAGCGTTTTCGCAAGCGCAAATTCAGGCGGCATTGGAACGCACCTTTGAAACCGATTTGGCAATGAAAGGAATCGACGAAGATGGCGGCACTTCCGAACTGTTGCTGGAGCGGCTCGTCATGCGATTGGGAGAATAGGAATAATTGTAGCCGCAGGTCTTTAGCCTGCGTTGTGAAATTTTGAATTCTCAATTTTGAATTAAACAGCGCAGGCTAAAGACCTGCGGCTACGTTCTGTGAATACATAATTAAAAGGCGACGGAATCTATGACACCAAAAAGTACTTTTAGACGGATGAGTTTTGTTTTTTGCACAGCAGCCGCGCTGGCATCTTCGCAGTTTGCAATAGCGCAAACTGCGCCTGATACAACATTTCCGTCTGCGCCTGTTCAACCTGCGGCTAGCATTCAACCTGTCATATTAGCCGCATTGCCCCCTGCGCCGCCATTTCAAGAAAAATATTTACAAATCGTCCCCGCGCCGCAGACAACAAATGGGCAACTGCTACTTCCGGCGTCTTTCTTACAAAATCAATTGGGAATTTCCGTGGACACCATTGACGCGGATACCTGGAAATTATCCTGGTTTGAGCAAGCGGTGCTGATGAATCTCGGAAGTCAAACTGCGATAAATGGAAAGACCTCGTTGACGATGTCTGCTGCGCCGATTATTGCCAATGGCCAGCCCTATTTTCCGTGGGCGGAAATAGCAAAAATCTGGCATCTGGAATGGAAACAATACGCCTCGCCCACGCAAGGCCCAGTGCTGTATGTGCGTTACCAGGCAGCTTTTTTGACGGATCTACGCTATTCCAGCGCAGCTGATAAATTCCGCGTAGTGTATGAATTTAGTAATCCTACTTTGATTCAGGCGCAGGATAATTCTTCCGGGCCAGTTTTCACTTTGTCGATGGCGCGGCAAAATGGCGGCGCAGTCATTCCCAGCAACAAAAATCCGGGAGATAATTTGATTTCCAGCCTAACCACGACCAGCGGAAACTGGCAGGCTTCGCTAAAAGTACTTTTACGATATCAGGCTCCGGTAAGTTGGTTTACGCTGGCCAATCCGCCGCGTTTGGTGGTGGACGTGAAGCGTGATTTTGAGGAAGTTTCCACAAAGACATTGGCAACAGGATTGACTTATCAGCATATTCGCCGCGGTCTGTGGCGTGGCCCGCAATTGTTGTATGTAGTGCGCGCTGATCCTTCCGCGGGATGGCGACTCAGCGTGGCCAATGGCGGCTATTCGGTGTTGCAGCGGGATTACACATCTCATCTGGCAAAATTGCATGATGCGCCAGTGGCGATTAATGGTGGTTTTTTCGCCTACGATGGCGCGGCAGTGGGCGCGGTTAAAATCCAGGGAGATTGGATGCGTTTGCCCTGGCCGCAGCGCAGTGTTATTGGAATAGCATCCGACGGCAGCGTCAAGATCGGCAAAATTCAGGTGAGGCCGACGATACAATTCAGCAATGGCAAACAGTATACGATTGCCAATTTCAATGGTTTTCCCAAGCCCGGGCATATTTCGGCGATGAATCGTCACTTTGCCAGTTCCTACACGTTGAACCCCGGTGAGATGGCGCTTGTCGTGAAGAGCGGCACTGTTGTCAGTCGTCCCGGAGGCGGCAAGGTTGATATCCCTGAAAGTACTTTCTTGCTGGTCGCCAGTGGCGGAGCACGGCCTGCATTGGAAGCGATCCAGAATGGAATGAACGCAAGGCTGCAATTTAACGCTCCAGGTTGGGAAAATTATCCCACGATCCTGGGCGCCGGCCCGCAGCTGGTCGATAATGGTAAGGTGCATGTGGGAAGCGAAGGGTTTCGTTCTGACGTCACGTCGGGCGCTGGTCCACGCACAGCTGTAGGCGTGGATAAAAACGGCAACTATTTGGTCGTTGTGGCTGATGGTCGCAGGTCATTGAGCTCTGTAGGGCTAACTCTCAACGAATTAGGCGCGACGATGTTGAACCTGGGTGCTGTAGAGGCAATCAATTTCGATGGCGGTGGTTCTTCCGCCATAGCCATCAACGGCAAATTGGTGAATAAGCCTTCGGACGGTTATGAACGCCAGGTTTCGAATGTGATGATGGTATTGAAACCATGACGATTTCTTCGAGCTTTTCAGAAAAAAGTTTTATCGTCTGGTAAAAAAAGACTTTCATGTTGACGTCAGCATCTTGCAGTGCCAGGCGATAATCTCTAAATTTTGCGATTGCAAATGACACTTACGATAATTTGTGAGTCTACTCTATCGCCTTTGAAAGGGACTCGCGATTGCTGCAGTCGCTGTTACTCTCGCAATGATAAATGCTTGTTTTATTGCACGTCAAAAGTCTTCGTCATCTGCTGTCCTGTTAATCCTTCAATTACGTGAGAATGGCAAAAGTACTTTTGAAGAATATCATTGAATAAAAAAATAATTTTAAAAAATACATTTTGCTATTGACACGTCCTTGATTCAGCCCTATAATACTATGTCCGTTCGACAAAGAGATCGCGGTGCTGAGAAAAATCATTTTGAAAGATTAAAAAATTATTTTTAAAAGCCCTTGACAAGCCGAACGGAAGAGAGTAAAATATCTCTTCGCCGGTTAAGAGAGTTGCTTATTCTGAAGTCGAGAAAACAGCTTGAATAATGCGGATTGTTCTTTGAAAACTGAATAGCGTTGTAAAGTGCTCTATAGAGTGCGGGGTCTTTCCATTGTTGTTGATTCCGAGATTGCTAAGAAATTAGTGGTTTCGTTAATCTCAATATTTTTATGGAGAGTTTGATCCTGGCTCAGGACGAACGCTGGCGGCGTGGATTAGGCATGCAAGTCGCACGAGAAACATTCCTTCGGGAATGCAGGCAGTGGCGAACTGGTGAGTAACACGTGAACAACCTGCCCTTACATTCCGGATAGCCGGCCGAAAGGCCGGATAATACGGGCGAGGATCTTTTTAAGGCATCTTAGAAAGAAGGAAGGCGCAAGCCGTGCAAGGAGGGGTTCGCGGACTATCAGGTAGTTGGTGGGGTAACGGCTCACCAAGCCGACGACGGATAGCTGGTCTGAGAGGATGGTCAGCCACACTGGGACTGAGACACTGCCCAGACTCCTACGGGAGGCTGCAGTCGAGAATCTTGGACAATGTACGAAAGTATGATCCAGCGACGCCGCGTGGA
>Ga0164242_10001952_pt1 | contig 24146 bp, 24 predicted proteins | sample OricomgcompostMG_FD_108783 | JGI IMG/M metagenome (GOLD analysis project Ga0164242, IMG submission 108783) | Miracle-Growth compost microbial communities from Emeryville, California, USA - Original compost - Miracle growth compost (MG) ...
CCGTCGAAATCCTGCTCGACCCACACGCACTTCGCGTTCAGGCGGCGGCAGATTTCGTTGCCGAGGTCGACGTCGAAGCCGACCACCTTGCCATCCGGCGCCTTCGATTCGAACGGCGCGTAGCTGGCGTCGACGCCGAAGCGGATCGTGCTCCAGTCCTTCGCATGGGCGGCACCCGCCGACACGGCGAGCAGGGCGACCGACAGGGCGGCAAGCAGTTTCTTCACTATGTGTACTCCAACGGAATGGTTCAACGAGCGCCGTGCGCGAGAGCCGCGGCCGGCGTGGGTGCGGCGGATACGGCGCGGCTCGCCAGGCGAGGTGGGGAAAGATTACCAGGCCAAAAATGCCGCGTAACGGCGGGTAAAACAGGATAGCGGCCGATGGGGCCGGACCTGAAGCGAACCGGGTTGCGCGGCCGGCGAAAAGGCGGGCAATTATGACATGAAAGTGACCGAAAGCCGGCGCGCGGCCGGCCGCGGGCGCCGCGCGCGGGGGACGGGCGGCGTGGGAGCGGCGCGGCGGCCGGCACAGGAGCGGGAAGGACCGGCGCGGCGCCGGCCCGGCGGCGCCCGTTGCGGGCACCCGTCGAACCTGCCCGTCAAACCACCCGCGCGCCCGCGCGCCAGGTCTCGCGCGGCACCGGCAGCGAGTCGAGCATCGTCACGCGCACGAAGTCCGCGCGCAAGCCGGGCTCGATCGCGCCGCGGTCCGTCAGCCCCGCCCGGTGCGCCGGCTCGTACGACACCGTGGCGATCGCGCGCGGCAGCGTCCAGCCGGCCTTTTCGACGAGATCGAACGATGCGGTCAGCAGGCTCGACGGCACATAGTCGGACGACATGATGTCGAGCAGTCCCGCCTGCGCGAGTTCGAGCGCCGACACGTTGCCCGAGTGCGAGCCGCCGCGCACCACGTTCGGCGCGCCCATGATCGTCGCGATGCCGCGCTTGTGCGCTTCCTCGGCCGCGACGCGCGTGGTCGGGAATTCGGCGATCACGATGCCCTCGGCCGCCGCCTGCTCGACGTGCTCGACGAGCGTGTCGTCGTGGCTCGCGAGCGGGATTCCGCGCGCCGCGCAGCGCTCGACGATCTGCCGGCGGTGCGTGTCGGCGAAGCGCTGCTGCTCGTCCGCGAGTTCGGCGAGCGTCGTTTCGGTCTGCTCGTCGGTCCACTTGCCGTGGCGCTCCTGGTACTTGCGCCACTGCGCGCGGTCGTGCCACTGGCGCTGGCCCGGCGTGTGATCCATCACCGACGCGAGCCGCATCAGCGGATGCGGGCACAGCGTGTCGAACAGTTCGACCACGTCGGCGGTCGCGATCTCGCAGCGCAGGTGCAGGAAGTGGTCCGCGCGCAGCAGCCCCTTCTGCGAGAAGCGCGCGAGTGCGTCGGCCGCGCGCAGTTGCACGTCGCGGCCGCGCACGCCGACCGACATCCGCGTGCCGATCGCGAGCGCGTCGAACACGGTGGTGATGCCGGCCGCCGCGATCTGCGCGTCGTGGATCACGAACGCCGCGTCGATGTTCCAGTGCACGCCGGGGCGCGGCACGAGGTGCTTTTCCAGATTGTCGGTGTGCAACTCGACGAGGCCGGGCAGCAGATAGTCGCCGTCCCAGTCGATCGCGTCGGGCGCGGCGGTCGTGCCGGGCGACACGTCCGCGATCCTGGCGCCGTCCACGTGCACCGTGCCGGTGAAAACGTCGTCTCGCGTGACGATGCGAGCGTTCTTGATCAACATCGCAATGCTCCGTGTCAGGCCGTTTCGGTAACCGGCGCGTGTTCGCGCGCGGCGCTCATCGTCATGATGCGCGTGGCGACGCGCCGGCGTGTCTCCTCGTCGTGGAACACGCCGACGATCGCCGCGCCGCTTTCGCGCGCCTCGTCGATCAGCTGCGCGACCACTTCGCGGTTTTCCGCGTCGAGCGACGCGGTCGGTTCGTCGAGCAACAGCACGCGATGGCCGGCGATCAGCCCGCGCGCGATGTTCACGCGCTGCTGCTCGCCGCCGGAGAACGTCGCCGGCGCGAGCGACCACAGCCGCTCGGGCACGTTCAGCCGCGCGAGCAGCGCGGCCGCGCGCTCGCGCGCTTCGGCTTCGCCGACGCCGCGCACCGCGAGCGGCGCGGCGACGAGGTCGAGCGTCGTCACGCGCGGAATCACGCGCAGGAACTGGCTCACATAGCCGACCACGTGGCGGCGCAGCCGCAGGATATCGTGCGGCTCGGCGGCCGTGAGTTCCAGAAAGCGTTGCGGCGCGTCGTCGTCGCGGATCGCGATCGAGCCGCCGCTCGCCAGATAGTTGCCGTACAGGCAGCGCAGGAACGAGCTTTTGCCCGCGCCCGACGGGCCCGCCAGCACCACGCACTCGCCGCGCTCGACGTCGAGCGAAACGCCCGTCAGCGCGTCGATGCGGATGCCGCCCTGGCCGTGCAGCGTGAAGGTCTTGCGCACGCCGACGGCGCGCAGCATCAGCGCCGGATGGGCGGCGAACGCGCGCATTGCGGCGTCGGCGTCGGTGCCGGCGCCCGTGTAGTGTTCGGTGTCGTAGGTCATGATGATCGCTCGTTCTCGCCCTAGACCGGCAGCACCGACGCGACCAGCGTCTGCGTGTACGGATGCTGCGGATCGTCGAGCACCTGGTCGGTGAGGCCGGATTCGACGACGGTGCCGCCCTGCATCACCATCAGCCGGTGCGCGAGCAGGCGCGCCACGCCGATGTCGTGCGTGACGATCAGCACCGACAGATGCAGATGCGTCGTCAGCGTGCGCAGCAGGTCGAGCAGGCGCGCCTGCACCGACACGTCGAGGCCGGCGGTCGGCTCGTCCATGAACACGAGGCGTGGGCCGGTCACCAGATTGCGCGCGATCTGCAGGCGCTGCTGCATGCCGCCCGAGAACGCCGACGGCAGGTCGTCGATGCGCGCCGCATCGAGTTCGACGCGCTGCATCCATTGGGTCGCCGTCTCGCGGATGCGGCCGTAGTGGCGCGCGCCGACCGCCATCAGCGGTTCGCCGATGTTCGCGCCGGCCGATACGCCCGCGCGCAGCCCGTCGCGCGGATTCTGCTGCACGAAGCCCCACTCGGTGCGCGCGAGCATCCGGCGGCGCGGCTCGGACAGCGTGAGCAGGTCGAGCGCGGCGCCGTTCGCGTCGGTGTAGGTCAGCTCGCCGCGGTCGGCGTCGGTGCGCAGCGCGAGCGTGTTCAGCAGCGTGGTCTTGCCGGAGCCCGACTCGCCGACGATGCACAGCACCTCGCCCGGATACAGGTCGAAGCTCACGTTGCGGCAGCCGTTGCGGCCGCCGTACTGCTTCGTCAGATGGCGGGCGCTCATCAGCGGCTTCATGGGTTCTCTCCGTTCGTGGCGATGCCGGCGTGCTGCTGCGCTTTTTCCGCGTCGAGACGGCGCTCGTGGCAGTAGTCGCTGTCCGAGCACACGAACATGCGCTTGCCCGAATCGTCGACGATCATCTCGTCGAGAAAGCTCTCGCGCGATCCGCACAGCGCACACGCATGCTCCCAGCGCTGGATTTCGAACGGATGGTCGTCGAAGTCGAGGCTCTTGACGGGCGTGTACGGCGGGATCGCGTAGATGCGCCGTTCGCGGCCCGCGCCGAACAGTTGCAGCGCCGGGTTCATGTGCATTTTCGGGTTGTCGAACTTCGGGATCGGCGACGGCGCGCTCAGATAGCGGCCGTTCACCGTCACCGGATAGTCGTAGGTCGTCGCGATGCTGCCGTGGCGCACGATGTCCTCGTACAGCTTCACGCTGATGAGGCCGTAGTCGGCGAGCGCATGCAGCTTCTGGCATTCGGCGCGGCGCGGTTCGAGGCGGTACAGCGGCTCGGGCTGCGGCACCTGGTACACGATGATCTGCCTGTCGGTCAGCGGCGTTTCCGGAATCCGGTGGCGGGTCTGGACGATCGTCGCGTCGCGGGTCCGGCGCGTGGTCGCGACGCCGGTCGTGCGCGCGAAGAAGCGGCGGATGTTGACCGCGTTGGTCGTGTCGTCCGAGCCCTGGTCGATCACTTTCAGCGTGTCGTTCGCGCCGATGATCGCCGCGGTCACCTGGATGCCGCCCGTTCCCCAGCCGTACGGGAGTGGCATTTCGCGCGAGCCGAACGGCACCTGGTAGCCGGGCACCGCGACGGCCTTCAGCAGCGCGCGGCGGATCATCCGCTTGGTCTGCTCGTCGAGGTACGCGAAGTTGTAGCCTTCGGCGGCCGGCTGCGCATGGCTGGCGGCGGCGTCGAGCGTCGCGTCGGGCGCGTTCATGCGGCCTCCTGATGGTTTGCGGCGTCGGGGGTTTTTTCGTGGTCCTCAGCGCCCGGTTCGCCGCGTTCGCCGTGTTCCGCGCGCAGCCTGCGCACCAGTTCCAGTTCGGACTGGAAGTCCACGTAGTGCGGCAGTTTCAGGTGCTGCACGAAGCCGGACGCCTCGACGTTGTCGCTGTGCGACAGCATGAACTCGATGTCCTGGGTCGGCGACTCCAGCGTTTCGCCGAGTTCTCCGGCGCGCAGCGAGCGGTCGACGAGCGACATCGCCATCGCCTTGCGCTCCGCATGGCCGAACGTGAGGCCGTAGCCCTGCGTGAAGGTCGGCGCCACGTGTTTGCTGCCGGCGAACTGGTTGATCATCTGGCATTCGGTCAGTTCGATCTCGCCGATATCGACCGCGAAGCCGAGTTCGTCGAGTTCCATCTCGACCGCGACGGCGCCGAAGCGGATCTCGCCGGCGAACGGGTGCGAGTGCGCGTAGCCGCGCTGCGTCGCATAGCCCATCGCGAGCAGGAAGCCTTCGTCGCCGCGCGCGAGATTTTGCAGCCGCGTCGGGCGGTCGGCCGGGAACCCCAGCGGCTCGCGCGACAGGTCGCCCGGTTCCGGCGCGTCGGGCGTCGGCCGCTCCTGCTCGATCAGTCCTTCCTGATTGAGCAGTGCGACGACGCGCGGCATCGGCTCCAGATCGGCGACGGCCGGCGGCGGCGCGGCTTCGGCGGGCGCGCCGCCATCCGCGAGCAGCGCGAAGTCGAGCAGACGCTGCGTGTAGTCGTAGGTCGCGCCGAGCACCTGGCCGCCCGGCACGTCCTTGAACGTCGCCGAGATGCGGCGTTCGACCTGCATCCGTTCGGTATCGACCGGCAGCGTGTAGCCGAAGCGCGGCAGCGTGGTCCGGTACGCGCGCAGCAGGAAGATCGCCTCGACGAGATCGCCGGCCGCCTGCTTGATCGCGAGCGCCGCGAGTTCTTCGTCGTACACCGAACCTTCGGTCATCACGCGCGCGACCGCGAGGCGCAACTGTTCGCGAATCTGCGCGACGCCCAGCTCCGGCACGCGCGGGTCGCCGCGGCGCGCGTCGTCGAGCAGGCGCCACGATGCTTCGATCGCGCGCTCGCCTCCTTTGACGGCAACGTACATCAGTGGACCTCCACGTGAGTCGTGCGCGGCAGCCCGACGAGCGCTGCGCCGCAGACGAGATAGAAATCGGGACCGCACGGAAACAGCGACGCGAACGCCGCGCGTTCGGACCAGAAGCGGGCGGGCAGGCCGACCGGCGCGATGCGGGTCGTGCCGTCGATGCCCGGGCCCGACAGCGTGAGCGGCGTGCCGCCCGTCAACGCGTCGACGCGCACGAACACGGTCGCCGAGGTTTCCGGCGATTCCGGCGTGCCGGGCTGGAACGTGTCGAGCGGCGGCAGCGCGGCGGCGTCGTGCACGTACGCGAATGCCGCGTCGGCGGCCGTCGCGGCGATCGGCGCGTCCGCGTGGAAGCGCAGCGCGGCTTCGAGCCCCGCGTCCGGCTGCGCGAGCCACACGGGCGTGGCGTAATCGCACAGCGTCAGCAGCGACGCGAACGCGGCCAGCCCGGCGCGCACCGGGTCGTCGCCGGCGGCGGCCGGCAGCGGCGCGTCGATGGTGCCGATCGTGCCGGGCCGCGCAAGCGCGTCGAGCAGCGTGCGGAACACGGCCTGGGTGTCGCGCACCGGATCGGCGAAGCCGGGCGCGAGCGCATCGAGCGGCACGCGTTGCGCCGGCTGCGTGGAAGGCTGGTTCATGCGTCCCCCCGGACCATCGTGAAGAATTCGACGCGCGTGCTCGCGACCTGCTCGCGTTGCGTTGCGCGGGCGGCCGCGACGCGGGCGGCGAGCGGCTCGACGAGCCGCGCATGCAGGCGCGGATGCCGCTCGGGCTGTTGCAGCAGCGCGTCGGCGAGCGCGGCCAGTTCGACGCGGCGCTTGTCGCGGCCGAGGTGGCACGCGACGCCGATCGCGCCCGCATGACCGTCGTCCCGGACGCGCAGCGTCGCGCGCGTGACCGTCGCTTCGCCGAGGTTGAACGCGTCGCCGGTGCCGCCGATGCGCGCGCGTACCATCGCGAGCCCGATCTGCGGCGGACGCAGCCAGTCGAAGGCGGGCCGCGCGGCGCCTTCGAGCGCGGCGTCGAGCGCCGCTTCGAGTTCGGCGCACGGCGTGCGCGCGAATACCGCCATCCACGCGCGCCGCGCCGCAGTGTGGGAGGAGCCGGAGGTTGCGTTCATCGGGGTTTCCTGTGTCGTGAACGGATCGAACGGGGGGTGTTGCGCCTGTCCTCGATTTGACCATCTATTCATCTAAACGTCTAGATGACTAAAGATATAATCGGGCCGTGCGCCGTCGGCGGAGGTTTTCATATTTCCATCACGCGTCAAGCACTACAATGCAACGCAAACGAAATGCCATTGAACCGGACAGGAATGACAACACCATGACATCGAACGACGGCGCGACGCGTGTGTCGCCACTCGAACGCGGCTCGGGCGTGGCGGTGTGGCGTCAGATCGAGCAGATCCTCGCGGCGGAGATCACCGCGAGCGGTTTCGGCGACGACGGCCGCTTGCCGAGCGAGGGCGAACTGGCGAAGCGTTTCGACGTGAATCGCCATACGGTGCGTCGCGCGATGCTCGGACTCGCGGCGCTCGGCCTCGTCAGCGTCGAACAGGGGCGTGGCACGTTCGTGCAGCCCGGCGCGATCGACTATTCGATCGGCAAGCGCACGCGCTTCACCGAGAACCTGAAGCGGCACCAGCAGCCGGCCGTCGGCAAGCTGCTCGTCGCGTCGCGCGTGAAGGCCGATCCGACCGTCGCGAAGGCGCTCGGGCTGCGTTCGGGCGCGCTCGTGTACCGGCTCGAAACGCTGCACGAATCGGACGGCGTGCCGCTCACCTATGCGCGCAGCTGGTATCCGGCCGCGCGTTTCGCCGATCTGCCGGCGGTGATGGAGCGCGTCGACAGTTCGTCGAAAGCGCTCGCGGAATTCGGCGTCGCCGACTATCTGCGTAAATGGAGCCGCATCGGCAGCGTGCTGCCGGAGCCCGAGGTCACGCGGCGGCTCAACATCAACCGGCAGCAGCCGGTGCTGTGGGTCGAGAACGTCGACGTCGATCTGGACGGCGTGCCGATCAAGTACGGGATCACCTATTTCGCGGCCGACCGCGTGCAATTGATGGTGGAGTACGAAGCATGAGCGCGGCCGCGTCGACGATCGACGGGGCGCCGCCCGCGCGCGCGCGCTTTGCGCTCTATTACGCGCCGCCGCGCGCGTCGGTCTGGTGGCAGGCCGGCTGCGCATGGCTCGGCCGCGATCCGGAGACCGGCGACACGCCCGCACCGCCGCAGCCGGCCGGGCTCGAACGGCCGCTCGCCGCATTGACGGTCGCGCCGCGGCGCTACGGCTGGCACGCGACGCTCGTCGCGCCGTTTTATCTCGCGCCCGGTGCGACGCCCGCCGCGCTGCTCGACGCGGCGCTCGGGTGGGCAGCCGCGCGCCGGCCGTTCGCGGTGCCGGCGAAGGCGGCGACGATCGGCCGTTTCGTCGCGGTGCGGCCGGACGACGACGCAGGCGAAGCCGCGCTGCGCGAACTGGCGTCCGCTGCGCTGGCCGCGCTCGCGCCGCTGCGCGCGCCGCCGGACGCCGCCGACCTCGCGCGGCGCCTCGATGCGCCGCTCACCGCGCGCCAGCGCGAACTGCTGATGCAATGGGGCTATCCGTACGTGTTCGACGAATTCCGCTTTCACATGACGCTTTCCGATTCGCTCGACGACGCGCGCGAGCGCGATTTGCTGGTCGACGCGTGGAACGCGCGGATGCAGCCGGCCGGCCCGTTGCCGGTGGACGGCGCCGCGATCTACGTCGAACCGGAGCCCGGCGCGCCGTTCGCGCTGTGGCGCCGTGTTCCGTTCGGCGCGGTCGGACAGGGGCGCTCATGAGCGCGCGGCTTGTCTACGTGATGGGCGCGTCCGGCGTCGGCAAGGACTCGCTGCTCGGTTATGCGCGCGGACGCATCGCCGGCGACGGCGTCGTGTTCGCGCATCGCTACATCACGCGTGCGCCTGGCGGCGGCGAGAACCACATCTCGCTGACCGACGCGGAATTCGACGCGCGTTCGGCGTACGGCCTGTTCGCGATGCAGTGGCGCAGCCACACGCTGCGCTACGGCGTGGGCATCGAGATCGACCAGTGGCTTGCGCGCGACTGCACGGTCGTCGTGAACGGCTCGCGCGCGTACGTCGGCGATGCGCTCGAACGCTACCCGGCGATGACGGTCGTGCACGTGACCGCGCCGCCGCACGTGCTGGCCGCGCGGCTCGCGGCGCGCGCGCGCGAGACGCGCGACGAGATCGCCGCGCGGCTCGCACGCAGCGCGCCGTTCGTGCTGCCGGCCGGCGTGTCGCTCGTGACCGTCGAAAACGGCGGCAAGCTCGACGATGCGGGCGACGCGTTCGTCGACGCGCTGACGCGCATCGCCGGCGTACGGGCGTGATCCTGTTCCTGCCGACCGGCATGCAGCGCCTGGTGCCGGTGCGAATATCGGGAAACGGCCGCTCGTGAGAACATCGCTGCGATAGCGACAACGCCGAGGCCGCCATTGGACCGCTTCCAGCAGATGCAGATATTCACGCGTATCGTCGACCGCCGCAGCTTCACGCAGGCGGCCGAGGACCTCGGCTTGCCGCGCGCGACCGTGACGAATTCGATCAAGCGCCTGGAGGCGCGGCTCGGCGTGCGGCTGCTGGAACGCACGACGCGCCAAGTAAAGCCGACGCTCGACGGCGACGCCTATTACCAGCGGTGCATGCGCCTGCTCGCCGACCTCGAAGAGACCGAGCAGGGCTTTCGCGACAGCGATCCGAACGGCCTGTTGCGCGTGAACATGCAGGAGACGCTCGCGCGTCACTTCGTGCTGCCGAGGCTGGCGGCGTTTGTCGACCGCTATCCGCGCATCGAGCTTTTCATCGGCGCGGGCGACCAGTATGTCGATCTGGTTCGCGAGGGCATCGACTGCGTGCTGCGCGCGGGCGAACTCGCGGACTCGTCGATGGTCGCGCGGCGCGTCGCGCTGCTCGAACAGGTCACGTGCGCGAGTCCCGCGTATCTCGCGCGCCACGGCGACCCGGCGTCGATCGACGCGCTCGGCGACGGGCACGTCGCGGTCAACTACCTGTCGCCGGCGACGGGGCGCGCGCATCCGCTCGAATTCGCGCTCGCCGGCGGCGTGCGCCGCGTCACGCTGCCGGGGCCGGTGTCGGTCAACGGCGCGGAGCTCTATACCGGCGGCGCGCTCGCGGGACTCGGGATCGTGCAGGTGCCGCGCTACCGCATTCGCGAGTCGCTTGCGAACGGCGAACTGTGCGTGCTGCTGCCCGACTGTCCGCCGCCGCCGATACCGGTGTCGGTGCTGTATCCGCAAAACCGGCAACTGTCGCTGCGCGTGCGCGCGTTCGCCGACTGGCTCGTGCAGGTGTTCGCGAACGCCGCGTGAGCGGCGCGTGCGGCGCGTTCCGGCGGCTCAGGTCCGCCGCGCGACCATGCCGGACACGCGCGCCGCGGCTTGCTGTAGCGGATCGAGGAATGCCTTCACCATCTGCTTCGCGGACGCGCGCTGCGCATTACCGCTGATGTTCATCGCGGCGATCACGCGTCCGTGGCGGTTGCGGATCGGCGCGGACAGCGAAATCAGTCCGCCTTCCAGTTCCTGATCGACGATCGCCCAGCCCTGGGCGCGCACCTGCGCGATCACCTTTTTCAGTTCGTCCCGGTCGGTGATCGTGCGCGGCGTGTGCGCGACGAGCGGCGATGCGTCGAGCGTCGCGTCGAGCGCCGCGTCGTCGAGCGACGCCAGCAGCACGCGGCCCATCGACGTGCAGTACGCGGGCAGCCGGCTGCCGATCGACAGGTTGATCGTCATGATCTTGTGCGTCGGCACGCGCAGCACGTAGACGATCTCGGTGCGGTCGAGCACCGCGGCCGAGCAGCTTTCGTGCACCTGCGCGGACAGTTCCTCCATCACCGGTTCGGCGAGGTTCCAGAACGGCATCGACGTCAGATACGCGAAGCCGAGGTCGAGGATCTTCGGCGTGAGGCGGAACATCCGGCCTTCCGCCTCGACGTAGCCGAGCGTCTGTAGCGTGAGCAGGATGCGGCGGGCGCCGGCGCGCGTGAGGCCGGTCGCGCCCGCGACGTCGGTGAGCGTCTGTTCGGGACGCTCCGCATTGAATGCGCGGATCACCGACAGCCCGCGCGCGAACGACTGGACGTACGAATCGCCCGGCTTTTCGGGGAGGTCCGGCTGCTCGGCGGCGGGCTCGGTCGGGGCACGGGAAACGGGACTCATGGGCGTCGGGAGTGGGAGCGGCGCGTCGGGAATCCGTGAAGATAGCGCAAAGCGTTTTGTTTGGCGAATCGGCGCGGCTCGATGCGCCTGCCGCAGAGCGCCCCGATCGTCAAGCGGCTCGTTATCGTTTTAGATTGATCGAATACAAGGTATGAATAAATATTTGTATTGACATTGAATCAGCGTGTATCGGTTCATCGATATTTTCCATTCGCTTAATTAACAGTCCATTTACTCGGCGCGCCGGTGTTTTGTATTGCGCGATAAAACCGGAAATATCGATATACCGCACGTGCCGAAGCCCGCCGTTAGCCGTTCGGCGAAGTCATAGGCGTAAGCCGGCAGAAAGTATTCAGCGTCGTAATGTCGCCATGTACGAGCAACATTGGTCCTGGTAGGGTTTTGTTTAGCGAGGATCAAATTTGGGCGAAAGGCCGTTTCGTAGAATGCGCCGCATACGCAAACCGGGTGCACCGGCATCGCGCTTTCGGGCAATGCCGGTTCGAGATGCGTGTCCACGTTGGTTCAACGGAAAATCGGTCAAACATGCCAAACAGAAAAGCCTTGAAAAGGTTGTTAATCCCGCTCGGGACGGGACTGGTCGTCTCTCTTTCGGGCTGTAGCGACCTCGCGCTTCTCGATCCGAAGGGAAGTGTCGGAGCGGCGGAAAAATCGCTGATCCTTACTGCCACGGGGGCGATGCTGCTCGTCGTGGTGCCGGTCATCATCCTCACGCTGGCGTTCGCGTGGCACTACCGGGCGTCGAACCGCAAAGCCACCTACGCGCCGAAATGGGCGTTCTCGCTGCCGATCGAGATCGTCGTCTGGACCGTTCCGGCGCTGATCATCCTGTTCCTCGGCATCCTCACCTGGAAGACCTCGCACGAACTCGACCCGTACCGGCCGCTCGATTCGAAGGTGAAGCCGATCAATGTCGAGGTCGTCGCGCTCGACTGGAAATGGCTGTTCATCTACCCGGACCTCGGCATCGCGACGGTGAACCAGCTGGCGATGCCGGTCGGCACGCCGGTCAATTTCCGCATCACGTCCGACGCGGTGATGAACTCGTTCTTCATCCCGCAACTCGGTTCGCAGATCTACGCGATGGCCGGCATGCAGACCCGTCTGCACCTGATCGCCGACGAAGCGGGCGACTACGCGGGCATTTCGTCGAACTACAGCGGCAAAGGCTACTCGGACATGAAGTTCCGCGCGCTCGCGATGAGCGACGCGGACTTCGACGCATGGGTCGCGCGGGCCCGGGAAGCGTCGCAGCGGCTCAGCATGGACGAATACGCGACGGTCGCCAGACCGAGCGCGAAGAATCCGGTCCAGTACTTCTCGTCGGTGGACCCGAATCTGTTTCGCAACATCGTCGCCAAATACAACAACGGCATCGTGAAGGATCTCGACGAAGCCGCGTGCAGAACCAGGGGGTAACTCATGTTTGGCAAGCTCACATTAGACGCCATACCGTTCGATCAGCCCATCATCATGGGCGCGGGCGCGTTCATGGCATTGCTGGTCGCGGCGATCGTGGTCGCGCTGACGGTCACCCGCCGGTGGAAGTGGCTGTGGTCCGAGTGGCTGACGAGCGTCGATCCGAAGCGGATCGGCGTGATGTACATCATCATGGCCATCCTGATGCTGGTGCGCGGCTTCGTCGACGCGGTAATGATGCGTCTGCAGCAGGCGCTCGCGTTCAACAGCCCCGGCTATCTGCCGCCTGAACACTACGACCAGATTTTCACCGCGCACGGCTTCATTCTGCTGTTCTTCCTCGCGATGGGGCTGATGGTCGGCCTGTTCAACCTCGTCGTGCCGCTGCAGATCGGCGCGCGCGACGTGGCGTTTCCGTTCCTGAACTCGCTGTCGCTGTGGATGACGGTGTTCGCGGCCGTGCTCGTGAATATCTCGCTCGTCGTCGGCGACTTCGCGGCGGTCGGCTGGGTCGCGTATCCGCCGCTGTCCGAATTGCAGTTCAGTCCGACGGTCGGGGTCGACTACTACATATGGGCGGTGCAGATATCGGGCCTCGCGTCGATCATTTCGGCGGTCAATTTCTTCGTCACGATCATCAAGATGCGCGCGCCCGGCATGACGCTGATGAAGATGCCGGTGTTCACGTGGACCGCGCTCGCGTCGAACGTGCTGATCATGGCGACCTTCCCGATCCTCGCGATCGCGGTCGGCCTGCTCGGCCTCGACCGCTACTTCGGCATGCACTTCTTCACGAACGACGGCGGCGGCAACGCGATGCTGTACCTGAACCTCGTGTGGGCGTGGGGTCACCCGGAGGTGTACATCCTCGTGCTGCCGGCGTTCGGCATGTACTCGGAAATGGTCGCGACCTTCTCGAAGAAGCCGCTGTTCGGTTACAAGACGATGGTCTACGCGACGCTCGTGATCACGATCCTGTCGTTCCTCGTGTGGGCGCACCACTTCTTCACGATGGGCTCGGGCGCCAGCGTGAACGCGTTCTTCGGCATCGCGACGATGATCATCGCGATTCCGACCGGCGTGAAGATGTTCAACTGGCTCTTCACGATGTATCGCGGGCGCGTCGAACTGACCTCGCAGATGTTGTGGACGATCGGCTTCATGGTCACGTTCGTGATCGGCGGGATGACCGGCGTGATGCTCGCGATCCCGGGTGCCGACTTCGTGCTGCACAACACGCTGTTCCTCGTCGCGCACTTCCACAACACGATCATCGGCGGCGTCGTGTTCGGCTACCTGGCCGGCTTCAGCTACTGGTTCCCGAAGGCGTTCGGCTTCAAGCTGAACGACAAATTGGGCAAGGGCGCGTTCTGGTGCTGGTTCGTCGGCTTCTACGTGGCGTTCATGCCGCTCTACGTGCTCGGCTTCATGGGCATGCCGCGCCGGCTCAACCACTACGACAATCCGGCATGGCATCCGTGGCTGATCGTCGCCGCGATCGGCGCGGGGATCATCGCGATCGGCGTCGTGTTCCAGGTGACGCAGGTGGTCGTCAGCATCATCAATCGCAACAAGCCCGGCTATCGCGACGTGACCGGCGACCCGTGGGGTGGGCGCACGCTCGAATGGTCGATTCCGTCGCCGCCGCCGGCCTATAACTTCGCGGTCATTCCGCAGGTTCGCGAACTCGACGAATTCGCGCGAATGAAGGAAACCGGCGAAGGACTCGGCCTCGCCGCGAAGTACGAGGACATTCATATGCCGTCGAATACCTCTGCGGGTCTGCTGATCGGCCTGTTCGCCCTCGTACTCGGCTTTGCCGCGGTCTGGCACATCGGGTGGCTGACCGTCGTCGCGCTGGTCGCGATCCTCATCACGGTCGTCGTGCATAGCTTCGGCAAGAACGAAGGCTATTACATTCCCGCCGAAGAAGTGGCTGCGGCGGAGCAAAAACGCTATCACGCCCTTGCTGCTGCGGAGGTCAACCAATAATGCTGCAAAAGACCAATACGGCCGTGCTCGCGGAACACGAGCACGCGAGTCCGTCGCATTCGGTGTTCGGTTTCTGGATCTACCTGATGACCGACTGCCTGATGTTCGGGTCGTTGTTCGCGACCTTCGGTGTGCTCGGTCATGCATTCGCGGGCGGTCCGAGCGGGCGCGACCTGTTCGACCTTCGCGGCGTGGCGCTCGAAACCGGCATCCTGCTGCTGTCGAGCATCACGTATGGCTTCGCGATGCTCGGTGCGCATCAGCGCAAGCCGGGTACGGTGATCGGCTGGCTCGCCGTGACGTTCGTGCTCGGCGCGATGTTCCTGTTCTTCGAAATGGAGGAGTTTTCGCATCTGATCGAGGTCGGTGCGGGGCCGGACCGCAGCGCGTTCCTGTCGTCGTTCTTCACGCTCGTCGGCATGCATGGGCTGCACGTGTTTCTCGGGCTGATCTGGATGCTCGTGCTGATCGCGCAGGTGATCCGCGGCAGCGTCGGCGAGCGGGAAATCCGGCGTCTGACCTGCCTGAGTCTCTTCTGGCACTTCCTCGACGTGATCTGGATCTGCGTGTTTACTTTCGTCTATCTCGGGAGCGTGCTCTAAATGGCTCATTCTGATTCCGTCACGGAAGCCCACGGCAGCTTTGGCGGCTACGCGTTCGGCTTCGTCGCGTCGGTGGTGCTGACCGTCATTCCGTTCAGTCTGGTGATGTCCGGCATGATGGATCCGGGCACGACGATGATCGCGATCGCGGTGCTCGCGCTCGTGCAGATCATCGTTCACATGGTGTTCTTCCTGCACCTCGGCACGTCGTCCGGGCAGGGCTGGAACGTGCTCGCGGCCGCCTATACGTTGCTCGCGGTGGCCTTCCTCGTCTTCGGCACGATCTGGGTCATGCACAACGTCAACATGCTGATGATGTCGCGCTAACCACGCGGCGAACGGCGGCGCCCGCGGCGGCGCCGTTGCGCTCGACGGTCGCCGGAACTCGGGTTCCGGCGACCGTTTCTTTTTGGGGCGGTGCTTATACTGTCACCGTCGCCCGCTCGCTTGACACCCGTTGCGCGAGCCGCCTATTATGGCTGCCAAATGTTCGTTTAACGACCATGAGTTCGAATGGCGAACTTCATGCGTTGCCGGGCATAGCCGGACTCGTGCCCGATTCCGTTCCGGCGCCCGCGCCCGCGCCACCAGTCAAACCGGAGATAGTGATGACGGAAGCCTTTCTTTGCGACGCGATTCGCACCCCGATCGGCCGCTACGCCGGGTCGCTCGCGCAGGTCCGCGCCGACGACCTCGGCGCGGTGCCGCTGAAAGCGCTGATCGAGCGTAACCGGGAAGTCGACTGGGCCGCGATCGACGACGTGGTCTATGGCTGCGCGAACCAGGCCGGCGACGACAACCGCAACGTCGCGCGGATGTCGCTGCTGCTTGCGGGCCTGCCGGACGGCGTGCCGGGGTCGACGGTCAACCGGTTGTGCGGGTCCGGCATGGACGCGGTCGGCATCGCCGCGCGCGCGATCAAATCGGGCGAGGCGGGGCTGATGATCGCGGGCGGCGTCGAAAGCATGAGCCGCGCGCCGTTCGTGATGGGCAAGGCGACGAGCGCATTCTCGCGCGACGCGACGATCTACGACACGACGATCGGCTGGCGCTTCGTGAATCCGCTGATGAAGCAGCAGTACGGCGTCGACTCGATGCCGGAGACCGCGGAAAACGTCGCGCAGGACTACGACGTCAGCCGCGCCGACCAGGATTTGTTCGCGCTGCGCAGCCAGCAGAGGGCGGCGCGCGCGCAGCAGGACGGCACGCTCGCGCAGGAGATCGTGCCGGTCACGATTCCGCAGCGGAAGGGCGATCCGCTCGTCGTGTCGCGCGACGAGCATCCTCGCGAGACGAGCATCGAGGCGCTCGCGAAGCTGAAGGGTATCGTGCGGCCGGACGGCTCGGTGACGGCCGGCAACGCATCCGGTGTGAACGATGGCGCCGCCGCGCTGCTGCTCGCGAACGAGGCGAACGCGAAGCGCTTCGGGCTGACGCCGCGGGCGCGCGTGCTCGGCATCGCGACCGCCGGCGTCGCGCCGCGCGTGATGGGTATCGGCCCGGCGCCGGCCACGCAGAAGCTGCTCGCGCGTCTGAGCATGACGATCGACCAGTTCGACGTGATCGAACTGAACGAGGCGTTCGCGTCGCAGGGCCTCGCGGTGCTGCGCATGCTCGGCGTCGCGGACGACGATCCCCGCGTGAACCCGAACGGCGGCGCGATCGCGCTTGGCCATCCGCTCGGGATGAGCGGCGCGCGTCTCGTGACGACGGCCATGTATCAGTTACAGCGTACGCAGGGTCGCTATGCGCTGTGCACGATGTGCATCGGCGTCGGCCAGGGCATTGCGATCGCGATCGAACGCATCTGATCGAAGCACACGCAAAACGGCGCGGGGAGCGAGGTTGTCGGACTCGCTCTCCGCGCCGTTTTCGTTTGCGCGTTGTGCGGCGGCGTTGGATCGGCATTGCTGGCATAGCCGCGCGTAGGACGCGGCCAGAATCCGCCTCGCGCACGTCCGCATGTAGTCGAGCAGGTGGCTTTCGTCGTAACGCACGACGCCGATGCGGCCTCCGCGGATCGGCTTCGAGTCCACGCGCAGCTTTTTCCGTCGTCGCGTCGGCCAGATTCTTGTGCGACACGAGCGGGTCGGGCGGAACCGGCCGCAACGTCCGCAGTACGCACACTGGTGCGAACTTCCGCGTGCGCGGACAGCGTTTAGCGTTCCCCAGCCGGGCGCTGCGTCTTTCGCGAAAACTTCGCCGTTCGGCAGCAGCGCAATATGACGCCCGCATGACAGCGGCGCGACGACTGTCACGCGCAATACGCGATGAAGCGGCTATATTCGAGGCGCCACGAGCGCGCCGTTTCCCTCACGACACCGGATCTTCGCCGCCGCCATGCAGGCACTCAGCTTCCTGCCCGACAGCTTCGCCGAATACGAGGACTTGAAGGTGATCCTCGACGCGGGCCGCCAGTGGTTCGATATCCGTAGCGTCGGCGAGACGCACGTGCGCGGCCGCACGTTCGAACTGTATGTCGCGAGCGTCGGCACGCGCACGGCGCTCGCGCCGGCGATCGGTTTTTTCGGCGGGATTCACGGGCTGGAGCGGATCGGTTCGCAACTCGTGCTCGACTATATGCGCACGCTCGTCGCGCGACTCGCGTGGGACGACCTGCTTCAGCGGCAACTGGAATCGGTGCGGCTCGTGTTCATGCCGATCGTGAACCCGGGCGGCATGTGGCAGGCGACGCGCGCGAACCCGCATGGCGTCGATCTGATGCGCAACGCGCCGCAGAACGCCGACGGCCGCGTGCCGTTCCTCGCCGGCGGCCAGCGGATCGGCTCGTGGCTGCCGTGGTATCGCGGCCGGCGCGGCGCGCCGATGGAGCCGGAGGCCGTCGCGCTGCTGAAGGTGGTCGACGAGGAACTGACGCTGCGGCCGCTCAGCATCGCGCTCGACTGCCACTCCGGCTATGGCTGGAACGACAGCATCTGGTTCCCGTATGCGCGCACGCGGCAACTGATGCGCCATCTGCCGGAAATGTACGCGTTGAAGACGATGTTCGAGCATGCGCATCCGCATCACGGCTACACGTTCGAGCCGCAGAGCCATCAATATCTGCTGCACGGCGATCTATGGGACTGCGCGTACGATCGGGCGCCCGCGCCGCATGTGTTCCTGCCGCTGACGCTCGAACTCGGCTCATGGCTGTGGATCAAGAAGAACCCGCGGCAGATCCTGTCGCGCCAGGGCATCTTCAACCCGCTGCTCGCGCACCGCACCGCGCGCGTGCTGCGTCGCCACGCGAGCCTGTTCGAATTTCTGACGCGCGCCGCGTATTCGTCCGCGCGCTGGCTGCCGCGCGGCGGGCTGCGTCAGCAGTTGCTGCAAACGGCGATCGGCCACTGGTACGGGTGGCCCGGAACATGAGCGCGCCGCGGGCCTGGATTCTGCTGCGCGGTCTCACGCGCGAGGCGCGGCACTGGGGCGACTTCGCCGAGCAACTGCGCGACGGAGCCGGCGAGACCCGGGCCATCGATCTACCCGGCAACGGCGTGCTGGCGTCGCATCGGTCGCCGCTCGCCGTCGACGCGTACGTCGCAGCGGTGCGCCGCGAGGTCGGCGCGCGCGGTCCGTATCGCGTGCTGGCGATGTCGCTCGGCGCGATGGTCGCGACCGCGTGGGCGATCCGCTATCCGGACGAAGTCGCGCAACTGGCGCTCGTGAACACCAGCATGCGCCCGTACAGCCGCGCGCACGAACGGCTGCGGCCGGCGGCGTGGGCGCCGCTGGCGCGCGTCGCGCTGCACTGGCGTGACGACGGCGACGACGATGGCGACGCGGCGGAGCGCCTGATTCACGCGCTGACCTGCAATCGCCGCGACACGCTCGCGGCCGATCTCGCGCGCTGGCGCGCCATCCGCGCGAGCGCGCCGGTCAGCCGCGCAAATGCGCTGCGCCAACTGGTAGCCGCCGCGCGCTTCGAGGTAGGCGGGGTGCCGCGCTGTCCGGTGCTGGTGCTGTCGTCGCGCGGCGACCGGCTGGTGAATCCGGCATGTTCCGCGCGGCTCGCCGGCGTGTGGCGCGCGACGCACGCGGAGCATCCATGGGCCGGGCACGATCTGCCGCACGACGATCCGCAGTGGCTCGGCGACGCGCTTCGCGCGTGGCGGCCGGCACGCCTCTGACACGAGCGGGGCCGCGGGCCGGCGACGCTGCAGCGGCGCGCCCGCGTCGATTGGCCCATAATACGGCGCATCGTGCCGCTGGCACCGACTTCCGATCGCTACTCCGAATCATGACTGAAAGCGTTTCTCTTTCCGCGGCGAGCCCGCGTCTGACGAGCCTGTCGCACGGCGGCGGCTGCGGCTGCAAGATCGCGCCGGGCGTGCTATCGAAGCTGCTCGCGCGCAGCGCGCCGTTCGCCGCGTTCCCGGACCTGCTGGTCGGCACCGAAACCGCCGACGACGCGGCCGTCTACCGGCTGAACGACGAGCAGGCGATCGTCGCGACGACCGATTTCTTCATGCCGATCGTCGACGACCCGTACGACTTCGGCCGCATCGCGGCGACCAATGCGCTGTCCGACGTGTACGCGATGGGCGGCAAGCCGATCCTCGCGCTCGCGCTGGTCGGCATGCCGATCAACGTGCTGCCGCACGACGTGATCTCGGCCGTGCTGCGCGGCGGCGAGGACGTGTGCGCGGCGGCCGGCATTCCGGTCGCGGGCGGCCATTCGATCGATTCGGTCGAACCGATCTACGGGCTCGCCGCGCTCGGCGTCGTGCATCCGCAGCGCGTGAAGCGCAACGCGTCCGCGCGCTCAGGCGACGTGCTGGTGCTCGGCAAGCCGCTCGGCGTCGGCGTGCTGTCGGCCGCGCTGAAGAAGGCGCAACTGGACGACGCCGGCTATCGCGCGATGATCGACGCGACGACGAAACTGAACACGCCGGGCATCGCGCTCGCGCAACTGCCGGGCGTGCATGCGATGACCGACGTCACCGGTTTCGGCCTGCTCGGCCATACGCTCGAAATCGCGCGCGGCGCGGGCCTGACCGCGCGCGTGCGCTATGCGCATCTGCCGTGGCTGCCGGGCATCGAGGCGTTCGCGGCGAACGGTGTGTTCACCGGCGCGTCCGGCCGCAACTGGCAGTCGTACGGCGACGAGGTGAGGCTCGCCGACGGCCTGCCGGCCGTCGCCCGCACGCTGCTGACCGACCCCCAGACTTCGGGCGGCCTCCTCGTCGCATGCACGCCGGAGAGCGTGGACGACGTGCTCGCCGCGTTTCGCACGGAAGGCTTCGCGCAGGCGGCCGTGATCGGCGAGCTTGCCGACGGCGCTGCGGGCGTCGAGGTCGCATGAGCGCGGAGTCGCCGAAGGCCATCGTCTACGCACTCGCGGCGAACGTCGGCATTGCCGTCATCAAGTATGTGGCGGCGGCGTTTACCGGCTCGGGCTCGATGTTCGCCGAGGCGATCCACTCGACGGCCGACTGCGGCAACCAGTTGCTGCTGCTGCTCGGCCTGCGCAAGTCGCGCCGCCCGGCGACCGCGCTGCATCCGATGGGCGCCGGCCGCGAGATCAACTTCTATTCGCTGATCGTCGCGCTGCTGCTGTTCTTCGTCGGCGGCGCGTTCTCCGTGTACGAGGGCATCCACCGGCTGATCGCGCGCGAACCGCTACAGTTCGTGTATGTCGCGCTCGGCGTGCTCGGCGTGTCGGTCGTGCTGGAAACGCTGTCGCTCCTCGGCGCGCTGCGCGTGATCCGCGCCGAGTATCCGGGCAAGTCGCTGTGGCGCTGGTTCCGCGAGACGCGCGAGTCGGACCTGCTGGTCGTCGCCGGCGAGGACATCGCCGCGCTCGCGGGCCTCGCGATCGCGTTCGTCGCGGTGCTGATGACGGTGATCACCGGCAATCCGGTGTGGGACGCGTGCGGGTCGATCGCCATCGGCCTGTTGCTGATGCTGATCGCGATGTTCGTCGCGCGCGAGGTGAAGTCGATGATCGTCGGCGAATCCGCGAGCCCCGAGATGCACCGCGAGATCGACGCGTTCCTGCAGGCGCGCGCCGAGATCCGCACGGTCATCAACCTGATCACGCTGCAGTGGGGCAAGGAGATCGTCGTCGCCGTGCAGGCGGAGATGATCGACTACGAACAGAGCCGCGCGATGGTCGACGCGATCAACCGCATCGAAGCGGATCTACAGCGCGCTTATCCGCAGATCCGCTGGGTTTTCTTCGAGCCGGACTTCGCGAAGCGGTCGTAGCGAGCTTTACGATCGCGCGGCGGCGCTACGGACGAAATCCGGACGAAACGGCGTCCATACCGGCGCGGTCGTGTCCCAGGTGTCGAGTTCCGATGGGGTGGCGGGCTTCATGATGGGCTCCTGTCGTGTGCGTTGAACGCCAGCGCCGTCGATCCGGCGTGGCGCGACAGCAGCCAATGTAGACGAACGCGCTCCGCCGATAAATCGTCGGAGCGCGAATTGAATGGTCGTCGTTGCGGAACAATCGGCGCGCGGCGAGCGGCGCGCGCTACGCGACCCATTCGGACACGACCGGCGTTTCGATCTCCGGCTTGGTTTCGCGCTGCTCGATCGTGCGCATCGAGCAGGTCTTGTCGAGCGACGCGCGGCCGGACAGCAGCGGGCAGCGGTCGAATACTTCCGCGATCCAGTCGACGAACACGCGCACCTTCGGCGACAGGTGCCGGCTGTGCGGATACACGGCCGAAATCGGCATCGGCAGCGGCTTGAGGTCGGGCAGCACCTCGACCAGTTCGCCGGAGCGCAGATGCGGCAACACCATGTAGCGCGCCGGCTGCACGAGACCGAAGCCTTCGAGCCCGCAGGTGACGTACGCGTCCGCGTCGTTGACCGACACCTTGCTTTTGAGCTTCACCTCGACTTCCTTGCCGTCGACGAGGAAGGTCCAGTCGATCACGCGCCCGGTGCGGCTCGAAAAATAATTGACCGCGTAATGCGCTTCGAGCGCTTCGAGCGTGCGCGGAATCCCGTGCCGTTCCAGATACGACGGCGCCGCGCACGACACGCCTTCGAACAGCCCGATGCGCCGCGCGACCATCGACGAATCCTGCAGCGCGCCGACCCGCACCACGCAATCCACGCCTTCCTGCAGCAGATCGACCGGACGGTCGGACAGGCCGAGTTGCAGGTCGATGTCCGGGTAGCGGTCGTGAAATTCGCATAGCGAAGGAATCACGATGAGCCGGCCGATCGAGCCCGGCATGTCGACGCGCAGCTTGCCCTGCGGTTTGCGGTTGCCGGTCTGGAAACTCGCTTCGGTCTCCGCGACGTCCGCGAGAATGCGCACGCAGCGTTCGTAGTACGCGGCGCCGTCCGGCGTCAGCGACAGGCGCCGCGTGGTCCGGTGCATCAGCCGCGTGCCGAGAAACGCTTCGAGGTTCTGAATGATCGTCGTGACCGACGCGCGCGGCATGTCCAGCGTTTCGGCTGCGCGCGTGAAGCTGTTGGTGTCGACGACGCGGGTGAACACCTGCATGGCCTGAAGCCGGTCCATTGCGATTCTCCGAAAGGGGCCGGGCGCACGGTGCGCGGCAAGCGCGCGCAATGACGGAACGGATTGTTCAGGTGCGCCGAATTGTGTTGCCGGATTATAGGCATTTATTTACGAGTCTGCCGAACCCACAATTCGCCCCATTCGAAACTACTTTCGCGTATTGCGCCGGTTCGCATGGATGCCTTCAAACGTTCGACGTCATCGCTCACGCCCGCGGGCGAAGCCGCGCCCGGCGACGCCGGGATGTCCGCGTCCGCGCACGCGGCAACGATCGTGCCGCCCGCGGTGGAAACGATCGACGTGACGATCGACGGCCACGCGCAGCCGATTACGCTGCGCGTCTACCGGCGCACGCAGGCGAGCGGCCTGCCGGTACTGTTGTACTTCCACGGCGGCGGTTTCGTGCGCGGCTCGCTCGACGACGGCGACGCCGCCGGCTGCTTTTTCGCCGAACGCTTACCGGCGCTCGTCGTGTCGGTCGGCTATTCGCTCGCGCCGCAGTTTCCGTTTCCGGCCGCGCCGGAAGACGCGCATCGCGCGGCGCTGTGGGTGCTGACGCGCGCCCGTGCATTCGGCGGCAGTACGAAACGGATCCTCGCGGCCGGCCACGACGCGGGCGGGCAGATCGCGAACGTGCTCGCGTTCATCGGCCGCGATCGCGGCGACGTGCGGCTTGCCGCGCAGGCATTGTTCGCGCCGATGCTCGACCCGAGTCTGACGCGCCTCGGCGACGAAGCGCGCCTCGGTTCCGACATTACCGCGCGCGAATGCGCGGCCTGCTATCGCGCGTATCTGCCGGAGGCCGCGCAACGCATGCATCCGTACGCGGCGCCGCTCGAATCGAGCCGCCTCGCGGGGCTGTCGCCGACGCTGATCGTCACCGCGCAGAACGACGTGCTGCACGTCGAGGCGGAGAAGTACGCGAGCCGGCTGATCGATGCGGGCGTGCGCACGCAGGTCGTGCGCTATCCGAGCGTATCGCATGCGCAGATCGCGTCGCATCCGGCCGCGCTTGCCGACGCGGCGCGCTTTTTCCAGTGCTGCTTCGACGCGCAGGCGTCGTGCTGACCCCAAAAGAACGAATCCACCAAACGTCAATCTGGAGCCCATCATGTCTGTTTTCTTGCACTCCCGTTCGCGCATCGCGATGGCGGCACTCGTCGTGCTGGCGATCGCGGGCCTCGTCGCGTTCGGCGTGACGCGCAGCGACGAGCACGCGAAGGCGGCCGAAGCGCCGCCCGCACCCGAAGTCGACGTCGCGAAGGTCGTCAAACGCACGATCACTGATTGGCAATCCTATTCGGGGCGCATGGAGGCCGTCGACAAGGTCGACGTGCGTCCGCTCGTGTCCGGCACGATCGTGTCGGTGAACTTCCGCGACGGCGCGCTCGTGAAGAAGGGCGACACGCTGTTCGTGATCGATCCGCGTCCGTACCAGGCGGCGGTCGATCAGGCGGCCGCGCAGGTCGCGGCCGCGCAGGCGCGCAACGGCTACGCGCAAAGCGACTGGCAGCGCGCGCAGCGGCTGATCGCCGACAACGCGATCGCGAAGCGCGACTACGACGAGAAGCAGAACGCGGCGCTCGAGGCGCGCGCGAACCTGAAGGCCGCGCAGGCCGCGCTCGAAGCCGCGCAGATCAACCTCGGCTACACGCGCATCGTCGCGCCGGTGTCGGGCCGCGTGTCGCGCGCGGAGATCACGCTCGGCAACGTCGTATCGGCCGGCGCGAGCGCCGCGCCGTTGACGACGCTCGTGTCGGTGTCGCCGATCTACGCATCGTTCGACGCGGACGAGCAGACCTATCTCGACTACATCAGCCGCATCAAGGAGGGTCGCAAGGTGCCGGTCGAACTGGGTCTCGCGAACGAAAGCGGCTATTCGCGCAGCGGCACGATCGAGTCGGTCGACAACCGGCTCGATACGTCGTCGGGCACGATCCGCGTGCGCGCGCGCTTCGACAACGCGGACGGCACGCTGGTGCCG
>Ga0164242_10001953_pt1 | contig 24141 bp, 17 predicted proteins | sample OricomgcompostMG_FD_108783 | JGI IMG/M metagenome (GOLD analysis project Ga0164242, IMG submission 108783) | Miracle-Growth compost microbial communities from Emeryville, California, USA - Original compost - Miracle growth compost (MG) ...
CCGGTCCTGATCGGCCAACCCGCCGTCACGGTGCGATTCGTCCAAGATCATGCGCACGTTTCCCAGCCGGCGGCGCAACGGGCAGTCGACCAGTTGACGACTGCCGGCATCCTCACACCGGCAACAAGCAACCGTCGCAACCGGGTCTGGATCGCTACCGAGGTCACCGATGCTCTTGATGCCTTCGCGGCCCGGATCGGCCGCCGAAGTTGATGAGCTCGGCCCACGGGTCACAGATACGCACGCGCCTGCTGCGGATACACCGCGCGCAACTCCTCGAGCGCCCGCAGCTCGGCCCGACGCACGGCCGAGATCGACAGTCCGAGCCGGCGGCCGATCTCCCGAAGACTGTGCTGGCGACCGTCGGCGAAGCCGTAGCGCAGCTCCAGCACCTGCCGATACGGCTCCCCCAGCCCGCCGAGGACCTCCCGGCCAGGGATCGCATCCCGGAAGATCTCCTCGAACTGCTCCGAGGCCGTCTCGTCGGCCACCTCCAGCTTGACCAGTTCGGTGTGGTCCATCGGGCTGACCGCGCCCGAGGACAACAACCGGGTCACCCAATCCGCCCGCTGCCCTACCGCGTCGGCGAGCTCCTCGACCGTGACATCACGGCCGAGCTCCTGGGACAGCCGGTTGCGGATGCCGTGCACCTCCCGCAGCCGACCCGCGGTGCCGGACGGCAGATTCAGCTCGCCGGCCCTGTTGGCCGTGATCGCCCCGACGTAGGCGCGGATCCAATGCAGCGCATAGGTGGCGAATCTCAGACCGCGCCGATGATCGAATCGCCGGAGCGCCTCGATCAGGCCCAGACAGCCCTCCTGGAACAGCTCGCCCTCAGACATCCGGCTGCGGGTCGCCTCCTTGCGCACCACCATCGCGACCAGCCGCAGATTGCTTTCCACGAAGCGATTCGCCGCCCGTCGGCCGATCCGTTCGAGCATGATCAACTCGTCCTCGGCGGCAGCGACGGCCAGCCCTCCCCGGCGTGCCTCGGCGGCCAGCACCCCGGCCTCGATCGCCGTTGCGAGCTCGGCCTCCTCCGTAGCCTCCAGCAGCTCCATTGGCAGCGCGAACCCGATTCCGCTGCTGACCCGATTCCCCATGCACGACATGCTGGCGTCGCGACGCTTCGGCTATCGACGTGTCGGTGTTGGCCGTCCGGGGCGATTGTTGTCCGGATCGCCCAGGTGTTGTCCGGGGTGCTGTTTGGTTGGGCCGTGTTGTCCGGGCCGGGCAGGGAGTCAGAGCCCGAGGCTGCGGTTCTGCAACTGCTTGCGCTGCGCCTCGAGGACCACCAGCTCGGAGAAGGTCTTGTTGTAGGTGGTCGGATCCTCGACCGGATTCGTCCGCTGCAACCGCGATTTGATCTTCGCGATCTGCCGGCTCACGGTCAGCAGTCGCAGTTTGGCCGTGTACGCCACCACGTACGTCGCGGTGGGTTTCTCGGTGAGCAGCGGCTCGACGGCCAGCGAGACCACCAGAGAATTCACCCAGGGGTTGTCCTCGACCGCGGCCACCCGGCGCGGCCAGTCGTGGAACGGGTCACCACCGCCCGGGCCGGCGGGCAGGTCGGCCATCGCCTTCTGCGCATGGCGCAGCACCGCGCCGTACGCCGGGTGGGTGAAGTCGTCGGTCGACAAGCCGGCCAGCTCGTCGCCGAGGAACTGCGGCACCTGGATGATCAACTTCGCGGTCTCGCGCTCGGTCTGCAGCCCGCGGTCGTGGGGATCGGGAAGGACGTCGGCCGCCGGCTTGCGCTGCGCCGATGATGGGTCGGATGACGGGGAGGACGCCGGAGCCGCAGCCTTCGGCTCGGGCTTGCGCGCCGACGAGCGGGAGGCGACCCGGTTGATCTCGTGGCGGACCTCGTCCGGATCCATGCCCAGCCAGCCGGCCAGCTCCCGGATGTAACCGCTGACCTTGCCGGCGTCGCGGACGCTGGCCACCAGCGGTGCGGCCTCGCGCAACGCGTCGACCCGGGCGTCGGCCCGGTCGAGATCGTGCCGGGACAGGATGTTGGTCATCACGAACCGGTAGAGCGGCACCCGGCGGCCGACCAGCTCACGCACCGCCGCGTCGCCGTGCTGCAGCCGCAGGTCGCAGGGATCGAGCCCGGTCGGTTCGATCGCCACATACGTCTGGGTGATGAAGGCGGAGTCGAGCGAGAAGACCTTCAGCGCGGCCGCCTGGCCGGCGGCGTCGCCGTCGAAGGTGAAGACCACCTCGCCGTTGCCCTGGTCCCCCATCAGCCGCTGCAGCACCCGGGCATGATCGTTTCCGAATGCCGTGCCACAGGACGCGACCGCGGTCCGGACGCCGGACAGGTGCGCGGCCATCACATCGGTGTAGCCCTCGACGATCACCGCCTGCCCGCTGCGGCCGATCTCCGTACGCGCCAGATCCAGCCCGTACAACACCTGGGACTTCTTGTAGAGCGGGGTTTCCGGAGTGTTGATGTATTTGGCCGGCAGCCGGTCGTCGTCGAAGATCCGCCGGGCGCCGAAGCCGATCACCGACTTGCCGGCATCCCGGATCGGCCACAGCAGCCGACCGGAGAAGAAGTCGTAGCCGCCGCGACGCAGCAGGCCGCCGGTGATCAACTCCTGCTCGTCGAAGCCGCGGGCCTTCAGATGAGCCGCCAGCCGACGACCGCCGCGGGGAGCGAAGCCGACGCCGAACTCCTCGGCCGCTGCGCGGTCGAATCCGCGCTCGGCCAGGAACTGCCGGGCGACCAACGCATCCGGGGTGGCCAGCTGCTCGGCGTAGAACTCGGCGGTGGCCTTGTGGGCGTCCATCAACCGCACCCGCAGGCCGGCCGGCAGCCGCGGGCCGCCGTCGTCGGAGATCCGCAACTGGATGCCGACCCGGTCGGCCAGCTTCTGCACCGCCTCGGTGAAGCTGAGATTCTCGATCTTCTGCATGAAGGCGATGACGTCGCCGCCCTCGCCGCAGGCGCCGAAGCAGTACCACAGGCCGCGGGACGGCGTGACGTTGAAACTGGGCGTCGACTCGTCGTGGAAGGGACACAATCCCTTCATCGAGCCACCGCCGGCATTCCGCAGCATCACGTACGAACCGACGACGTCCTCGATCCGTGCGCGCTCACGGACGGCCGCGATGTCCTCGTCGTTGATCCGGCCGGCCACGCAGTGAGTGTAATCCGCCGCCCGGACCCTCGCCCATTCCCGGTCCGACCGATGCTGATGGCCCTAGTCTGAGCGCCATGGAATCGCGCGCACCCGTGGGCGTCGAACGCAACGGCATCAACACGATCGCCGAAGAGGAGCGGCACGGTGCTCCTCGCAGCCTGTTCTGGCCGTGGTTCGCGGCCAATGTGTCGGTGCTGGGCATCAGCTACGGCTCCTTCGTGCTCGGATTCGGCTTGTCCGCGATCCAGGCGATCGTCGTCGGCGTCATCGGCACCGTGCTGTCCTTCGTGCTGTGCGGGGTGATCTCGCTGGTCGGCAAGCGCGGCTCGGCGCCGACCATGGTGCTGGCCAGGCCGGCCTTCGGCGTCCGTGGCAGCCGTCTGCCGGCCGTGGTGTCGTGGCTGATCACCGTCGGCTGGGAGACCGCGCTGACGGCGCTCGCGGTGCTGGCCACCACGACCGTCTTCAGCGAGCTGGGCTGGAATGCCGGCACCCCGACCAAGCTGGTCGCCCTGGTGGTGGTCGCGGTCCTGATCGTCGGCAGCGGGATCGTCGGCTTCACGCTGATCATGCGGCTGCAGGTGTGGATCACGATCATCACCGGCGTCCTGACGATCGTCTACGGGATCCTGGTCGCCGGGCACATCAACACCGCCAACCTCGGCAGCCTGAGCTCCGGCGGCGTGGCTGCAATGATCGGTGCACTGATCTTCATGATGACCGCGTTCGGACTGAGCTGGGCCAACATGGCCGGCGATTTCTCCCGCTACCTGCCGCGGTCGGTGAGCAGCGGGGCCGTCGTCGGCTGGACCACCTTCGGCGCCGCCCTGGCCCCGGTGCTGCTGCTGGTCTTCGGCATCCTGCTGGCCGGTTCCTCCAAGACGCTCAATGACAAGGTCGCCGCAGACCCGATCGGGGCCCTGACGACCCTGCTGCCGACCTGGTTCCTGGTGCCGTTCGCGGTGGTCGCCGTGCTCGGCCTGGTCGGCGGTGCCGTGCTGGACATCTACTCCTCCGGCCTGGCCCTGCTGACGGCCGGGCTGCCAGTGCCGCGCTGGCTCGCCGCCGGCATCGACGGCACGATCATGATCATCGGCTCGGTCTACATCGTCTTCTTCGCCACTGACTTCCTCGGCCCCTTCCAGGGCTTCCTGATCACCCTCGGCGTACCGATCGCGGCCTGGGCGGGAGTGATGATCGCCGACATCGTGGTGCGGCGTTCGGACTACCCCGCGGCCGACCTGCAGGATCCGGCCGGTCGGTACGGCGACGTCAACTGGATCTCGATCATCCTGATGCTGCTCGGCACCGCGGTCGGCTGGGGCCTGGTCACCAATGCCTACGCCGGGTGGCTGAGTTGGCAGGGCTATCTGCTCGGCCCGATCGGCGGGAAGAAGGGCTCCTGGGCGTACGCGAATCTCGGCGTGCTGGCCGCGATGGTGATCGGCTTCGCCGGCCATCTGATCTTCAACCGGGCCAGGATCCATCGGCAGGATCTCAGCTGACCGCTCCTCAGGTGACCGCTCCTCAGGTGACGGGCAGCTCGGTCAGCATGTGCCGGCGGATGGCGATGGCGGCCGCGCCGCGGGCCCAGGCGTAGAAGTCCGATCGCACCAGCCGTACGTCGTCGGCATCGGCCAGCGTCGACCGGTTGGCGACCAGCGCCGTACGCATCCGGTCCTCCCCGAGCATCGCCAGCTCGATACCGTCTCCGGTCACCAGGACCCGCTCCGGCGCGATCATGTCGGCGACCCGGGAGACCAGCAGCCCCAGGCAGGCCGCGGCATGCTGGACGATCTCCTCGGCGACCGGCTCGCCGCCCGCTGCCAGCCGCATGCACTCCTCGAAACTCACCGGTCGTCCCAGGGCTTCGCTCGCGCGGGCACTGACCTGGCCCGAGGCCAGCAACTGGTGGGCGCACCCGCGGTGGCCTCGTGGGCACGCGGGGCCTTCCGGATCGAGCGCCCAATGATCGACCTTCGCCGCCAGCCCGCGGCGGCCCTCGTACAACTGGTCATCGATCACCAGGGCACAGCCGACACCGACACCGATGGTGATCACCGCCAACGAGGAGCACTCCCGGCCCGCCCCGAACCAGTGCTCGCCCTGGGTCAGGGCCCGTACGTCGTTGTCCACGCTGACCGGCAGTCCGACCGCCGTCGACAGCCGATCGGCAAGATCGAATTCTCCCGTCCAACCCAGCGCCGGGACCCGGCGGACCCGTCGGTGGCCCTCGACGGTGCCGCCGATCCCGATCCCGACCCCCGTGACTGAGGGCCAGGACCGCCGGTGTTCGTCGATGATCGCCACGGTCTGTGCCACCACCGCCTCCGCGGAGGTGTCGGTGACGGTCGCGCTGGTGCGGCTGATCACGGCGCCCTTGAGATCGCACACCACGGTGTAGATCACATCCCAGGTGATCTTGATCCCGAGGAAGTGCGCCTGGCCGGCGTCGATGTCCAGCGGTGTCGAAGGCCGCCCGGCGCGGTTCCCGCCCTCGGGCTGCCGCTCGACCAGCAGCCCGCTGCTGATCATGGGCCTGGTCAGCCGGGTCAGGCTCGCGGTCGACAGTCCGAGCCGGCGGGCAAGATCAGCACGAGAAACGGGACCCGAACGCAACACCGCAAGCGCCACCGACCGCGCACTGGCATCGGCTGCCGCGACATTGCGCTCGAATCCCGTACTCATAGGGTTTCCGGAACGACCTAGTTCAACTTGAACAGCCTGTTGACCTGTTCGTTCAGGGTCTCCAGATAGGAGACCGGCTTCTGCCCGGTGTAGATCGCCTGCAGGCCCGGCGTCATGATCGCCGTGATGTCGGCGCCGAAGCTGCTGATCGGCAGGAAGAAGGTCTCCTTGTTCTGGACCATGTTCACGAACGACGAGGCGTCGATCCCTGCAGCCTTACGCGTCTGCAGCGACAGCTGCGTCGAGGCCGGCCTCGCCGGGAAGACGACCCCGGCCTTGGCGATCACGTCCTGGCACTGGGCGGTGCTCATGAACTGGACCCACTTGGCAGCGGCGTCCTTGTTCTTGGCGGTCTTGGTGATCGAATCGGCGAGGCTGCCCAACGGCCCGGCCCGATGACCGGTCGGTCCGATCGGCATCGGCGCGATCCCCCACTTGACGCCCTTGATCGTCTGGTAGGTGGCGATCATCCACGCGCCGTCCTGGACGATGGCCGCCTTGTTGGCGGCCAGCTGGTTGAATCCGCCGAAGCTGGAGCTGAAGGAGTTGTAGGTCGGCGCGTAACCCTTCTGGGCCAGGCCGAAGTACCACTTCAGGGTCTCCTGCAGCTTCGGGGAGCCGTAGTTGTAGCTGTTGCCCCACGGATTCTTGTTCATGTAGGTCCAGCCGTTGCTGTAGGCGAAGGCCGACCACGTCGTCTGCGCCATGTTGTCGCCGGCACCCAGGCCACCGAAACCGTAGACCGCGATGTGGTTCTTGTCGAAGCCCTTCTGATCACCCCGGACGCCATGGGTGTCGATCGTCAGGTGTGCGATGAGCTTCTCGAACGTGCCGCCGTTCTGCGGGTTCCACGCCAGGTTGTTCAGCTCGGACGGATCGACGCCGGCCTTCTTGAGCAGATTCTCGTTGTAGAACAGGCCGACGGTGTCCCAGTCCTTCGGGGACCCGTAGCGGTGACCGTCCTTGCCGGTCCACAGCTCGCCCAGACCCGGCTGGAACTCGTCGTTGCTGATGCCCTTGGTGGCCGGCAGCTCATCGAGCGGCTGCAGCACGTTGAGGTCGACGAATTGCGGATACTTCGTCAGGTGGTTGGTGAACACGTCCGGCGCCGTGCCGGCGATGAAGCCGGCGGTCAGCTTGGTCCAGTAGTCGTTCCAGCCGTACTGGGTGATCTTGACGCTGAGGTCCGGGTTGGCCTTGTGGAACAGATTGGCGCACTGCTGGTAGCCCGGCTCCTGGGAGGAGTCCCACAGCCAGTAGCTGATGACGTTGTTCGCGGTGCCGCCGGCACCGCCGCTGCAGGCCGACAGCACGGTGGCCAGCAGCGCGGTGACTCCAGTGGCCAGGGCCGCCTTGGCCCGTGCGGCCCGGCCCCGGCCCGACCTGCCGAGCCTCGGAAATTTGATCATGCCGATTCTTTTCATGCCGATTCTCTTCATGAGATGGATGCCGCCTCACTTGATCCCGGAGAAGCCGATGGAGTTGACGATCCGCCGGGCGAAGACCAGGAACAACACCAGCATCGGCAGGGCCGCGACGAGCGTTGCGGCCATCAGCCCGGCCCAGTCCGGACCGGTGTTGGGGGTCTGGGATTTGAAGACCGCGAGCGCAACGGTGAGCACCCGGGACTTGTCGGTGTAGGACACCATCAACGGCCAGAAGTAGTCGTTCCAGCTGGTGATGTAGGTCAGCACCGCGAGTGTGGTGATCGGCGCCGCCGACATCGGGATCACCAGCCGGAAGAAGATGCCGACCTTGCTGGCGCCGTCGATCAGTGCCGCTTCCTCGATCTCGTTGGGGATCGTGGCGAAGAACTGCCGCAGGAAGAAGATCGCGAAGGGCGAGATCAACATGCTGGGCAGCGCGATGCCGATCAGCGTGTCGATCATGTGCAGTTCCTTGATCAGCACGAAGTTCGGCAGGAAGGTGAAGATCGCCGGCACCATCAGCCCGGCCAGGAAGACCGCGAACACCGGTCCGCGGGCCCGCCACTTGAGCCGGGCGAACGCGTACGCGGCCATCGCCGAGAAGAACACCTGACCGGCGGTCACCAGGCAGGAGACGATCACCGAGTTGCGCAGGTACAGCCAGAAGTTGATCGGCTGCCCGGCGCCGCCGGCCGCCACGGCCGCAGCGCCGGTCTGCCAGCCGAAGACCCGTTTGAAGGAGTCGAGCGAGAAGCCGACCGGGAACGGGTCGGAGGGATGGGTCAGCAGATCGCCGTTGGACGACAGCGCGGTCCGGATGATCCAGTAGAAGGGCGCCAGGGTGACCACCATGATCACGATCATCACGATCCAGGCGATCACCCGGCCTACACTGACGCGTTTGCGGCCGGCCGGTGCGATGGCCGGCGGCGTCGAATCCGTCGTTACGTCAACAGGGGCAAGAGTTGCCATCGGTCAGTCCCCTCTCAGGCCAGATCCGTCTGTCCGGCACGGGTCAGCCGGTACTGGATGAAGGTGACGATCATCAGCACGATCAGCAGCGCCACCGACAACGCCGAGGCGTAGCCGAAGCGGAAGCGGCCGAAGGCCATGTCGTAGATGTAGTACTGCAGCACCCGCGAGGAGTCGACCGGGCCGCCCTGGGTGGTCACCGAGACGGTGTCGAAGACCTGGAAGGAGCCGATGATCGAGATGATCAACACCAGCGCCAGGATCGGTCGCAGCAACGGCATGGTGATCCGGGCGAACATCTGGACCTCGCTCGCGCCGTCGGTCCGGGCGGCCTCGTACAGGTCCGGCGGGATCGTCTGCAGGCCGGCGAAGATCAGCAGCGAGGTGTAGCCGACGTAGCGCCAGACATTGACCAGGGCGATCGTCGGGATCACCCAGGGACCGTCGGTGAAGAAGCCGACCGGATTGATGCCGATCAGCTTCAGCAACTCGTTGAAAATGCCGAGGTTGGTGTCCAGGATCCACAACCCGGTCAGGGCCGCGACCACGTTGGACACCAGGTACGGCGTCAGGATGATGCCGCGGACGACCAGCGACTTGGTCAGTCGCTGCATCATCACCGCGATCACCAGCGCGATGATCGTCTGGACGCCGATGTTGATCACCACGTACTCGAGCGTGACCTTGAGCGCGTTCCAGAAGACCGGGTCCAAGATCATCTGCTTGTAGTTGTTCAGCCCGTTCCAGGTGGCCGGGGTCAGCAGGTTGTAGGACGTGAAGCTCAGGTAGATACCCCGGATCAGCGGCCAGATCAGAAAGACCAGGAAGCCGACCGCGGCCGGGGTGATGAACAGCAGGGCCAGTCGGGTGTCGTCGCTGTGCTTGCGCGAATCGCTACCGCGGCTGGACGTTTTGCTGGCTGGCGAGACCACGTTGGACGCCATAGTGCTACTCCTCTTTCGTACGGCACTTCAGACAGATAAGGGATCCACCCGCAACAGCACCGCCTGCTCCGGTGGCAGGTTCGGCGGCTGCAGGCCGACAGCGGCCAGGGCCGCCCCGGTGAGATCGACGTACGGATGCTCCGGCGACCACCAGGCCGGTGCGAAGCGGTCCAGCCTGCGCTCGAGACTGACGATGCCCACCCGGTAGTGGCGGTCCGGATCCAGGCCGGGCAGCCGGACCAGACCGGTGCCGTTGACCTCGGAACGGGCGACCGAGGCGATCGAGAAGATGCCCCGGCTGCGATCGGGCGCCACCACGCCGTTGGCGTAGACGCTGGAGTCCGGATAGTCGATCCGCACCAGGTCTCCGCGCAGCAGCAGTCCGCGCTCGGCCTTGAAGAATTCGATCCAGCCCCGCAACTGGTCCAGCTCGTCCTCGGTCGCCTGGGTCAGATCCCATTCGATGCCGAGGTGGCCGAAGACCGCGGTCGCGGCGCGGAACCCGATGTCGTGGAACCGGCCGGTGGTGTGCGAGCGTCCCGAGGCGATGTGGCTGCCCATCAACTCCGGCGGGATCAGCTGGGTCGTCCAGCGATTCATCTGCTGGCGGTCCAGCGGGTCGATGTTGTCACTGACCCAGACCCGGTCCGTACGCTCCAGGATGCCGAGGTCGACCCGACCGCCACCGGAGGAACAGGACTCGATCTCCAGCCCCGGATGCTCGGCCTTCAACTCGTCCATCAGCCGGTAGGTCGCCAGGGTCTGGGCGTGGACGCCCGGTACGCCGCTGGGCCAGGTGCCGGACTCGATCAGGTCCCGGTTGTGATCCCATTTGATGTAGCCGATGTCGTATTCGTCGAGGATCGCCGACATCGCGTCCTTGATGTAGGCGTAGCACTCGGCGATGCCCAGGTTGAGGACCTGCTGGTGCCGGGCCTCCGGCGGCAACCGGTCACCGGTCGCCATCACCCACTCGGGATGGGCCCGCGCGACGTCGGAGTCCAGGTTGACCATCTCCGGCTCGAACCACAGTCCGAACTGCATGCCGAGTCCGGTGACCTTGTCGACCAGCGGATGCAATCCGTCCGGCCAGACGTCCTTCGAGACGGTCCAGTCGCCGAGTCCCGCGTGGTCGTTGCGCCGGCCCCCGAACCAGCCGTCGTCCAGCACGAATCGCTCGACCCCGAGCGCGGCTGCCGCGTCGGCGAGCTCCAGCAGCTTCGGCAGCGAATGGTCGAAATAGACCGCCTCCCAGACATTCAGGGTGACCGGGCGGTCGGCCGGGACATGCCCGGGCCGGGCGCGCAGCATCCGGTGGAACCGGCGGGCCACCTGGTCCAGGCCGATGCCGTGGCTGCCGTAGACCCACGGGCTGGTGTAGCTCTCGCCCGAGCCGAGGACGATCTCGCCCGGCAGCAGCAGCTCGCCGCCGCCGATCACCTGCTCGCCGCTGAAGATCCGTTCGGCGTAGTGGGTGTGGTTGCCGCTCCAGCCGGTGTGCACGCCCCAGATCTCCCCGGTGGCGAAGTCGAATCCCGGCGTCCCGACGTGCAGCACGGTTGCGGCGTCGGCGCCGGTGCGGCCGTGACGGCCCTCACGGACGTGGCTGCCGACGACCAGGTCGCGGCGCTGCGGCGTGCGCTCCTTGCCCCAGCGGCCGGCGAAATCCAGGATCTCGCGCGCGACGGACGGCAGTGGGTAGGCCAGCACCAGATCGTCGAGCTGGTAGTCGGCGTCGGCGCCGGTCGCGGTGTTGGTGAGCTCGGCGCGCATCCGGACCACACCACCGGCGCACAGCTCGATCCAGATCCGGACGGCCAGCCGGGCGACCTCGTCGACCGCGTCGACCACCAGCGATGCCGGACCCGAGGTGGTCAGTGGCGCAGCCAGTGGTACGCCGTCGAGGGTGGCGGCAACGCTGGTGAACTTCGGTGACCAGTCACGGCCGTGCCGCGACCCGCTGATCCCGGGCCGCCCGGTCCAGGCTGCGTGCAGCTGCGGCAGCACGGCCAACCGTGACGGCGTGTCCACGGAGTTGTTGAATCGGCCCGGCTCGACGGCTGCCGCGATCCCGGCGGCGTCGGCCGCGGTCAGCGGACCAAGATCGGATCCCCAGTGCAGGATCGCCGGCAGTCCCCCGGCGATCTCGACCAGCACCGCAGTGCCCTCGTCCCGCAACAACACGCGCAGGTCGGACAACGACGTCCCAGGCAACGGAGCTCCTTCGATCAACTACTCCCAGTTTCTTTCGGGGTGAAACATACTCCCGGAATCACCGGGTTTGGCAAGGGGGTTCACAGTGCGATCACATCGTCCAGCCGTGGCCCGGTGTCCAGCAATGTGACCGGTGCTCCGGTGGCCCGCTCGACGTCGGCGATCACCCGCCGCACCGGGTCGCTGACGGCGTCGGCGGTCCGCCGGCCACGGACAGCCGGGTCCAGGTGATCGCAGAAGGTCAGCGCGATGCTGGTCGGGCCGTTGAGTGAGGCGGAGTATTCGAGCAGGTCGTAGTCGATGGCGCCGGCCTTGCGGCGCGGACGCCCGGTGACCACGCCGTATTCGGCGATGCCCCGTCGCTCTGCCTCGCCGGCACTCAGCTCGTACGGCAGCGGCCCCTCGCCGACCCTGCTCGGCAGCGCCTTCACGACCATGATCACCTCGGTCAGGTGCTGCCAGTTGAGCCCGACGTCGTTGATCGCTGCCGCGCTCGTGCAGTTGCCCGAGGTGGTGTACGGGTAGTCGTCGCTGAGCGCCAGCGAGAGCAGCGTCCCCTGCGATCCTTCGATGATCACCAGCTGGTCCGGATCGGCGGCGATCCTGTTGGCCTCTGCGGCGACATCCCCGAGATAAGGCTGCAGCTCGTCAAGATCACGGGCCTGTTTCGCCTTGCGCAGCACGAAATCGGAGCGGGCAGGACCAGTGCCGGTGCCGGTGGTGCCGACGACCTTGATCAGATGATCATCGGCCTTCTCGCGCTCGATGTGCTCCGGGGTGATCACCGCGCAGCGGCGGTCGATCATGGCCCGGTCGGCGAGCCCGAAGCGTACGACCTCATCGGCGAAGACGGCCGGGTCGACCAGCACGCCGGAGCCGACGGCGACCCGGGTGCCCGGGTTGAGCCATCCGGTCGGCAGCTGTCGGGCGCGGATCTGGGTGCCGTCGTCGAGGGTGACGCTGGCACCGGCATTGGTGCCGATGCCGGCTCGTACGGCCAGGGCCGCATTGTCGCGCCGGGCCAGATAGGCACAGGTCTTGCCTTTGCCGGAGTCGCCCCACAGGGCGTCGACGATCACTGTTGCGGGCATGGTTCTCCCTAGGAATGGCGGCTGGTAAGGGAATTCGGGTTGGGTCGGGGTGATTCAGGTCAGCAGGTCGGTGACCTGCTCGTCGGCGCCGAAGCCGACGATGGAGATCAGCTGCTCGGCCTGCTCGGCCGGCAGGAAACGGGATCGGAGCCGGACCAGATGCCGGCCGTACTCCGCCTCGAGGTCATCGGCGAACCGCGCGTAGATCGCCGCAAGGTAGGTCTCGTCCCTGATCAGCTTCTCCACGATGCCGACCAGGGCCGGATGCTGGGTGAAGACCGCACTCGCCGGCTCGTCCAGCGAGCCGATCAGGGCCGTGGTCTGGTCGACGGCCAGGTGCAGCAGGTGCCCGGAGACCGTACGCGCCGGCTCCTCGTGGGTGAACACCTCACCGACCTCGAGATCGGTGTCACCGAAGACGTTGACAACCACCTGACATCCGGACGCCGAAGCAGATCGCAGCGGTGCTGCCAACCAGTCCAGATCCTCGACCCACAAGGAGATCGCGATCCGCTGCCCTGCTTCGCCGACCAGCGCTGCGGCACGTTCGATCACCGCGTCACGGCCCCGCAGGGAGAAGAATCCGGCCGGGTCCTGGCGGCTGCCGAGGGCGGCGAGATCGGCGATCAGGCCGTCCGCTTGTTCGGCCGTACGCCGCTTGATCCGGCCGAGCACCTCGGCCGGGGGCTGGGCGACGAAGCGCGCCGGGGTTTCGGCGGAGGTCTGCTCGACGACATTGCGATCGGTGAGCACGGCCAGCACCTGGTAGACGTTCGCGCGCTGCAGGCCGGCGTGCTTGGCCAGCTCGTAGCCGGTCGCCGACGGATGCTGCAGCAGGGCCAGATAGACCCGTGCCTCCTGGGTCGTGAAGCCAAGGGCCGTGAGTCGTTCGATCACGTACGGCAACACTAGCCGATGAGTAGTAGCAGCCGCAACTACTAACGGAAGATCGGCAGCACGATCCTGCTCGGGTGCTCCGGGCCGTGCAGGATCTGGGTGCGTCCCGCCTCGGTCCGGACGGCATCACTGATCGGCTCGCCGGTCTGGTGGTTGCGGATGTAGTTCGGGAACGCCCCGCCGCTGACCTGGACGCGGATCCGGTGCCCGGCACGGAACCGGTACGCGGTCGGCCAGAGCTCGATCTCGACCTTGCGGGTGCCGATGTCGTCGATCGGCTCGTCATCGGCACGGAGCCGGCGGATCCCCTCGATCACATTCAGCGAACGGCCTGTGGCACCGACGTCGCAGACCCGGACGAAGACGTCGGCATCGGGATGCTCGGTGCGGACGAAGATCGTCGCGGACGCATCGCCGATCACGTCGAGATCATCGGCGAGCGGTGCGGTCTGGTAGGTCAGCACGTCGTCGCGACGTTCGACGATGCGGTTGTCGACCTGCCCGCCGGGAATGCCGAGCGGCGCTCCCCCGTCGACCGGGGTCGGATCCGCGGGATCGTAGTTGAAGGCCAGGATCGCTTCGGTGGCAGGGATTTCGGTGATCAGGCCGCCGTCGGCGTCCAGGTAGTAGTCCCGTGGCTCGGCCGGCACCGGCCAGCGGTCGAAGTCCAGCCAGCGGTTGGCCTGTTGCAGGTAGATCCGTACCGGCGGCCTGGCCAGGATGGTGCGGTCGCCGAGCAGCTGGCCGGCCAGCCAGTCGACCTGGTCCCGGAAGATCGGCCCGACGGACGGCCGGTCGCCGTGCCACCAGGGACCGACAGTGAGCCGCACCTCGGCGCCGGCCCGCTGCAACTCGGTGAAGTCCCGGAGCTGTTCGGTGAGGAAGATGTCGTACCAGCCGGCCAGCATCGAGACCGGCGTGTCCAGGGCCGCAAGATCACGACCGTGATCGAGGAAATCCCAGAACCGGTCACCGGGTTCGGCGTGGTCGAGGATCTCGTGCAGGAAGCCGATGTCCTTCCCGATCGTCACCCGGGTGCCCCGGGATGCGGGCAGGGTCGTCATCGCCGCGGCGATCCTTCGCTTCAGCCCCAGCTTCTCCAGCCGGGTGCCGGAGTCCTGGATGCCGATCCCGGAGGACCAGTCGAGCAGCAGTTGCCAGCCGACCGAGCGGCCCGGATAGAAGGTGGGCCGGAAATCGGCCGCGGTGATGCCCAGGGCCATCGCCGACAGCCTCGGTTCGGCGTACGGCCCGATCGCCCACTGGGTGTAGCCGACGTAGCTCAGACCGGCGGTGCCCACCCGGCCGTCGCACCAGTCCTGCTCGCGGATCCAGGCCAGCGTCGCCAGGCCGTCGTCGGTCTCGTGGTGGAACGGCTCGAATTCGCCGTCGGAGTCGAAGGTGCCGCGGACGTCCTGTACGACTGCCTGCAGACCGCGCCGGGCCAGCGCGAGCCCGTAGGCCCGGCCGAGCAGGTTGGATTTGTCGTACGGCGTCCTGATCAGCGCGACCGGGCCACGGGACACCTCGACCGGACGATAGTGATCGGTCGACAGGGTGGCGCCGTCGGGCATAGCGACCTTGATGTCCCGGTCGATCACCACCCGTGTGGTCCGGGACTCGCCCAGGCCGATCAGCCGGTCGGCGACGGCTCCGAGCAGCCGGTCGCGCAGATCGTCGATGATCATGGTGCCTCCGATGGGATTGGTCTCGAGGGATTGGTCTAGAGGGATTGGGTGAACTGCCGGTCGATGCCCTGCGGAAGTCGACGGGGGTCCCAGCCGAGCCGTTCGACGGCGGTGGCGAAGGCGTACCGGTCGGTCATGCCCGCGACATAGCCGACCGCCGCGTGCACCTCGTCGGTGGCCTCGCCCACACCGTCCGGCAACCGCCGGGAGTCCTCCAGGTAGTAGTCGACGAGCGTGGTCAGCACAGCGACCACAGCATCGGACTGCGCCAGCGATTCCTGCCGGGTGTAGATCCGCTCGTAGTTGAAGGCGCGCAGGGCGGCCAGGGCCGCAGCCTCGGTCGCCCCCATGCCGATCTCACCCTCGGTGTCGACGGTGTGCAGGATCGCCCGGATGAATGCCGACAGCTGATCCCGACGGGTCCGGCCGGCGACCGCGGTCACCTCGTCGGGAAGATCATCCAGGTCGACGATCCCGGCATGCGCGGCGTCCTCGAGATCATGGGAGCAGTACGCGATCCGGTCGGCCCAGCTGACGATCTCACCCTCGATCGTCGCCGGTGCCGGCCGGGACCAGGAGTGGTTGCGGATCCCGTCCAGGGTCTCGGCGCACAGATTCAGGTCCACCAGGGTGACGTCGGCGCCCCAGGGGCCATGATCGAATCCCGCGGGCAGGAAACGGTCGAAGGCGTCCTCGCTGGCGTGACCACCGGGTCCGTGACCGCAGTCGTGACCGAGCGCGATCGCCTCGGTCAGGCTGACGTTGGCGCCGATCCCGCGGGCCACCGAGCAGGCCACCTGGGCGACCTCGAGCGCATGCGTCAGCCGGGTCCGTTGATGATCACTGGGATAGACGACGACCTGGGTCTTGCCGGCCAGCCGGCGGAAGGCCGTCGAGTGCACGATCCGGTCCCGGTCGCGTTCGAAACAGGTCCGCTCGTCGTCCGGTTCCTCTGCCCTGGCACGGTTTCCGGCCCCCTCGGCCAGCGTCGCTCCGGGCCGCAGCAGCCGGCGCTCGCGTTCCTCGCGCTGTTCCCGTCCGAGCAATCCCCCGCGACCGAGTTGCGTGGACGAGTCCTGGTGGGCGCGCACCACCGCCCCGTCGCCGTGCCCGTGCATCGTGGTCGCCCAGGCCTGGGCCCGGGGCGAGATCTCGTGATGCGCCTGTTGATGCTGGGTCACCGGGCGCTCAGGATCCGGCCAGTCCGTAGACATGATCAACACGTACGGTCAGCACCAGTCGGCCGTCGGCGACCATCGCCTGCCGGTATTCGTCCCAGTCCGGATGCTCGCTGCCGGACACCGCCCGATAGAGATCGATCAGCGCCTCGACCGTGGCGTCCTGCGGATCCGCGGCGACCGGGCTCAGCTCGGCCGTGCCGTCGGCGACCGTGTAGGGCCAGCGGTCGGCGCCGGTGACGTACAGGCTCGCGCGCGGGTCGCGCCGCAGGTTGCGGGTCTTGACCCGGGAGTCCGTCAGCGAGATCCGGAAGGTCGCCCTGTCCGGGTCGAAGGCGTAGGAGATGTTGGTGATGTGGGGTCGACCGGACTTGCCGATCGTCACCAGGGCTGCATTGCCGCGATCTCCGAACGCGGCGAGCAGCTGTCGCGATTGCTCGTTGTGCAGGTCAGTCGGCGGGGCCATACCCGCAGCGTATCCGTGGCCGCCACCCGGCCACAGGAGACGTACAGAGCCCGACTAACCAAAAGGCCCACTAACTATTAGACTGTCTAACCATGACCACCGACCCGGACCCTGATCTGCTGTCCGCGGTGGAGGCCACCCTGTGGCTGGCCCGGGTGCTGGAGCGGACCGAGGCCCCGCTGACGACCTCGCAGTTCCGGATCATGCGCCGTGCCGCAGCGGGTGGCGAGCGCGCCGCCCGGCTGGCCGAGCGACTGGCCGTCCGCAAGCCCACGCTCACCGCGCTGGCCGACGGACTGGTCGGCGCCGGCTACCTGGTGCGGGAGACCGACAAGGCCGACCGCCGGGTCGTACGGCTCTCCCTGACGGCAGCCGGTCAGCAGGCGCTGGCCGAGACCGAGCGGATCTACACCGCCAAATTCACCGAACTTCTGGATGACGCACCGGATCCGGATGCGTTGCGCACCCTCCTTGCCGACCTCGAGGCGGCACGGGTGGCACGACTGACCAGCAGCTATCCCCCCAGCACCGATCGACTTGAAGGAGTTGCCCGCGCGTGACGCAGACGCTCACGACCGAAAAACCCGCCACCACGACGACGGCCGCCATGGGCGGCGTGACCGGCCGGGCCGCGGATCGCTGGATCCGCCGGGTCGCCGGCTATTGCTGGCGGTTCAAGAGCCAGGTTCTGATCGCCTTCGGGGCCGGGATCATCGGCCAGACGATCATGGTGATGTTGCCGCTGATCCAGCGGGAGATCATCGACCACGTCATTCTGAAGCCCACCCAACGGCTGATGCCGTGGCTGGTGCTGCTGATCGTCGCCTCGGCGGTGGTCTTCGTGCTGACCTATCTGCGCCGCTTCAAGGGCGGCCAACTGGCGGTCGACGTCCAGCACGCCATGCGGACCGACGTCTTCGGCACGATGACCGAACTGGACGGCAAGCGTCAGGACGAGCTGGACACCGGCCAGGTCGTCGGCCGGGCGATCTCGGACCTGAACATCGTGCAGGCGCTGCTGCAGATGCTGCCGAACATGACCGGCAACCTGGTGCTCTTCGTGGTCTCGATCACCGTGATGTTCAAGCTGTCCCCGGTGCTCGCCCTGATCGCGCTGGCGACGGTGCCGGCGCTGTGGATCCTGGGCACCCGGAGCCGTTCGAAGCTCTTCCCCGCCAGCTGGTACGCCCAGCAGTACGAGGCCGAGTTGGCCGGCGCGGTCGAGGCGGCGACGACCGGGGTGCGGGTGGTCAAGGGCTTCGGCCAGGAGCAGCAGGAGCTCAACCGGATCGACCGGATCAGCCAGCGGCTCTTCGGCGCGCGGGTGCGGACCATCAAGCTCAACAGCTTCTTCAACCCGGCCATGTCGGCGGTGCCGCAGTTGGGAACCGTCGGCGTGCTCGCGCTGGGCGGCTTTCTGGCGATCCGCGGCCACCTGACGCTGGGCACCTTCCTGGCGTTCTCCACCTACGTCACCCAGATGTCCGGTCCGGTGCGGCTGGTCAGCATGTTGCTGACCACCGGGCAGCAGGCCCGGGCCTCGGTGATCCGCGTCCTGGATCTGATCGACACTAAGCCGGAGATCAAGGAGCGGTCGGACGCGCGACCGCTGCAGCCCGGCCCGGGACGGATCCACTTCGACAATGTCACCTTCGGTTATGTGCCCGGCCAGCCGGTCCTCGACGGCTTCAGCCTGACGGTCGAGCCGGGCGAGACGCTGGCGCTGGTCGGCAGTTCCGGATCCGGCAAGAGCACGGTGTCGCACCTGCTGCCGCGCTTCTACGACACCTGGCAGGGCACGATCACGATCGACGGCCAGGATGTCAGCCATCTGACGCTGAAGTCGTTGCGCTCCTCGATCGGCACCGCGATGGAGGAGAGTTTCCTCTTCAGCCAGAGCGTCGCGGCCAATATCGCCTACGGCCGTCCGGACGCTTCCCGGGAACGGATCGAGCAAGCGGCCCGCGCGGCGCGGGCGCATGACTTCATCGCCGAACTCCCCCAGGGCTACGACACCGTGGTCGGCGAGCAGGGCCTGACCCTGTCCGGCGGCCAGCGGCAGCGGGTGGCGCTGGCGCGGGCGATCCTGACCAATCCCGAGATCCTGGTCCTCGACGATGCGACGTCGGCGATCGACGCCCGGATCGAGGCGGAGATCCACGACACGTTGCACGAGCTGCTGCACGGCCGGACGACGCTGGTGATGGCGCACCGCCGGTCGACCCTGCAGCTGGCCGACCGGATCGCGGTGATGGACGGCGGCCGGATCGTCGACACCGGCACTTTCGCCGAGCTCGAGGAGCGCTCGCCGCTGTTCCGGGAGCTGCTGGCCGGGCCGGATTCGGCCGACCTGGTCGACTCCGATCCGCAGCCCACCGGTCCGACCGGCGTCACGGCGGAGCTGTGGGACAAGTCCAAGGTTCCCGGTGGCGCGGACGATCCGCTGCTGGCCGACCGGCTGAGCCGGGTCGGCGCCCGCGGCGGCATGGGCGGGCGCGGCGGCGGCCCCGGGCTGATGTCGGGCATGGCGTCGATGCCGCCGACCAAGGAGTTGTTGGACGCGCTGGAGAAGCTGCCGCCGGCCGACGCCAAGCCGGAGGTGGACCCGGCGTTCGCCCGTGCCAGCGATGATCATTTCCGGCTCGGCACCCTGTTGGCGAAATTCCGGGTGCCGTTCATCGCCGGTCTGGTGCTGGTGGCGGTCGACGCGCTCTGCGGCCTGGTGATCCCGGTGCTGATCAGGAACGGTATCGACGACGGCGTGAACCGGCAGATGATGTCGGCCGTCTGGGTGGCCTCCGCACTGGCCCTATTGGTGGTGCTGATCGACTGGGTCATCCAGATCGGCTCGATGCGGATCACCGGGCGGACCGGCGAGCGCTTCCTGTACACGTTGCGGGTCAAGATCTTCAGCCATCTGCAGCGCCTCGGCCTCGACTACTACGAGCGCGAGATGGGCGGCCGGATCCTGACCAGGATGACGACCGACGTCGACGCCCTGTCGTCCTTCCTGCAGACCGGCCTGGTCACCGCGGTGGTCAGCCTGTTGTCCTTCTTCGGCATCCTGATCGCGTTGTTGATCTTGAATCTGAAGCTGATGATGGTGGTCGGGCTGGTCGTACCGCTGCTGGTGGTCTCGACGGTGGTCTTCCGGCGGATGAGCGCCCGGGTCTACCGGATCGCCCGCGAGCAGATCTCGATCGTCAACGCCGACTTCCAGGAGAACGTCGCCGGCCTGCGGATCACGCAGTCCTTCACCCGCGAGCAATTCAACGCCGACCGCTTCGCCAACCTGTCCGACGCCTATCGCCGCAGCCGGGTGACCGGCCAGCGCTATGTGTCGGTGTTCTTCCCGTTCGTGCAGTTCCTGTCCAACATCGCCGGTGCCCTGGTGCTCGGCCTGGCTGCGACACAGTTCCACAACAGCTTGATCACCGCAGGTGGGCTGATCGCCTACCTGCTCTACATCGATCTGCTGTTCAGCCCGATCCAGAACCTGTCGCAGGTCTTCGACGGCTATCAGCAGGCGATGGTCGGCCTGCAGCGGATCCGTGATCTGCTGAGCACACCGACCTCCACACCACCCGCCGAGCATCCGGTGGGGCTGGAGACGGTGCACGGCAAGATCACTCTCGACCAGGCGGTGTTCCAGTACGAGCGCGCCAAGCGACCCGCCCTGGACGGCGTCAACCTGGTGATCGAGCCGGGCCAGACCGTCGCGCTGGTCGGCGAGACGGGTGCCGGGAAGTCGACGATCGTCAAGCTGGTCGAGCGCTTCTACGACCTGACCGACGGCAGTCTGCGGATCGATGATCACGACATTCGTGATCTTGAGCTGTCGCGCTATCGCCAGCACATCGGCCTGGTGCCGCAGGAGAGCTACCTCTTCCCGGGCAACATCCGCGAGCAGATCGCGTACGGCCGACCGGATGCGACCGACGCCGAGGTGGAGGCCGCGGCGCGGGCCGTCGGTGCGCACGAGATGATCAGCCACCTCAACGGCGGCTACCTGGCACCGGTGGCCGAGCGCGGCCGCAACCTGTCGGCAGGTCAGCGGCAGTTGGTGGCGCTGGCCCGGGCCGAGCTGGTGAAGCCGGCGATCCTGTTGCTGGACGAGGCGACTGCGGCTCTGGACCTGCGGAGCGAGGCGATGGTCACGCGGGCGACCGAGCAGCTGGCCACCGAACGCACCACCATCGTGGTGGCGCACCGGCTGACCACTGCTGCCCGGGCGGACCGGATCCTCTACATCGAGCACGGCAAGGTGGCCGAGGACGGATCGCACGAGGAGCTGCTGGCTCTGGACGGCGGCTACGCGCAGTTGTGGCGGACCTTCATCGGCGATCCGGATCAGACCGCGAGGCTGTAGCCGGCATCGTCCGGACCGCAGAAGGGTCTGCGTTCCCGCGGGAACGCAGACCCTTCACGTTGTGACCGGTACGGCGGTCGCCTCTCGGCGAGTGGCGCGACGCGGTTCCAGCCGAACGGTATTCCGCGAGGGCAATAGGTGAGGCCCGGGGACACTGTCCCGCACCGGTCGACTTGCACAACCGGAGCGGCTGGGCAGCTATTCCCGCCCTGCGTAAAGCCGGTCGAGTCCGACCAACTCGATCGCGGAGTCAGACCTCGCGCGCTGGATGACCTGATCACTGAAACCGGCTCCACTGAACAGCAGCAATCGGGCTGATTCCGCACCAGGCTGGCCGCGCGAAACCAACAGATCGCGGACGTGCTCGAGCCTTTTGATGTGGCCGATGTCGATGGCCTCCTGCCACTTCACCTCACCGAGAGCGAGCAGGACACCGCGGTCGTCGTCGCGACCGACGGCGACGACGTCGACCTCAAGAGTCTTTCCGACCTTGGGATCGGAGACGGTCCCGCTGGCCACCTGATCCGGTGTCCGACCGGCGAACGTCTCCGGCTCGGCATGCCAGCGCGCCCATTGACGACAGATCTCTTCGAAGTGCGGCCCCACGATCTGAGCCGTGAACCGCTGCTTCGATCTCCGCCACACGGGTTCAGCACGACCCGGGCGCTCCAGGTCGCCCCAGGCCGGCTGCATGATCGCGTGGTAGAACGTCAGCAGGGGTTCCGCGATCCGATAGGCCGACCGATTCTTCCTGAACGCATCGCGGTGATAGCTGAGGAGACCCGAGTCCTGCAGGACACCGAGCGCGTGCGCCAAATCGGTGGACTTGCGCTGCAAGTAGGTCGCGATGCCGCCGCGAGTTGTGTTTCCGTCAGCAATTGCCGCAAGCACAGCGTGATAGAGCGCCGTGTGATGCATGTCAGGTTCCTCGGCCAAGAGGTAGCGCGCCTCTCGGAACAACGGCCGCGCGGGGTTCAGGACCGCTCGGCAGACCCAGTCGTCGAAATCCCCAGGTCCAGCGGGAACGTCGTCCTGAACGAACTCCCGGCGATATGCCGGAGTGCCCCCGACAATGGCGTTCGTCAACACCGCCGTCCGCAAGTCTTCAATGCCCCAGAACTGCCGAGCGAGCCGATAATCCAGTGTCGGGACGACCAGTTCGAGACCGGCCCGCCCTCGTAGCGGCGCATTTCCTGCGAGCAGCTTTCCCATGAACGACAGCGCTGAGCCACAGAGCAGCAGCCGTATGGGCGTGTTGCGGCGCTGCGCCGATGGCTCGAGGGCACGCTGATCACCAAGGGTAAGGACGGCGAAGCCTTAGCCAGGAAGGGAAACTCGTCAATCACGACAGCCCGGGACGTGACGAGGTGCTCCCGCTCCACTCGAAATCGCGGTCGAACATGTCACCGGGCTTATCGAGCACTTGCGTCACCTCCGGCGCCGATCATGGATAACTCGACCTATTGTAACTGCACTTATCCATTGAGTGTCGGGGCTGGAAGTTCAGTTGACCTCCCGCTGCGCGAGAGCCTGGGTCCGGAATATCGCTTTTGCGTTAGTTCAAATCACTGTTTTGCGTCGCTTTGGATCACTGTTTTGCGTAACCTTGAGTCGCCGGGCGCTGCGCCGGGGACTCAAACGCCCGACTATCCGCCGGAGACGCCGATCTCGGCTCCGGAGAGTTCAAGATCGAGACCGCAGGTGTCGGCCAGCCAGCCCTCAGGCAGCGCGACCTTGCCGCGCGGCGACCCCTGCCGTCCCCGCGGCCTGCCGAGCTCCTCGACCGGGTAGGCCAGGTCGGGATCGAGGCGGGCCAGATGATCATCGAGCTCGGCGAAGCTGGAGACCGTGCCAAGATCATGGCGGAGGTCGCCGCCGATCGGGAATCCCTTGAAATACCAGGACATGTGCTTGCGCAGGTCGGTCAACCCGCGCTGCTCCCCCATCAGACCGGCCAGCAGCTCGGCATGGCGACGTACGACCTTGGCCACCTCGCCGGAGGTCGGCAGCGTCTGCGTGGCCCGGCCGGCGAACGCGTCGGCAAGATCACGGAAGAGCCAGGGCCGACCCAAGCAGCCACGCCCGATCACGACACCGGCTGCGTTGGTGTGCTTGATCATCCGGATCGCGTCGTCTGCTTCCCAGATGTCGCCGTTGCCGAGCACCGGGATGCTGACATGATCAACCAGATCCGCGATCGCGTCCCAGTCGGCGTGCCCGGAGTAGTGCTGCATGGCGGTCCGGCCGTGCAGAGCGATTGCTGCGATCCCCGACTGCTCGGCGATCCGGCCGGCGTCACGATAGGTCAGATGATCATCGTCGATGCCCTTGCGGGTCTTGCAGGTGACCGGGACGCCGTACGGTTCGGCGGCCTTGACCACGCTGGTCAGAATCGCCTCGAGCAGGTCCCGCTTCCAGGGCAGCGCTGCGCCGCCGCCCTTGCGGGTGACCTTGGGCACCGGGCAGCCGAAATTCATGTCGACGTGACCGACGCCGTACTCACCGCAGAGGATCTTGGCCGCCTCGGCCATGTAATAGGGGTCGGTGCCGTAGAGCTGCACACTGCGTACGGTCTCGCCCGGGTCGAACTGGAGCATCGACAGTGTCTTGCGATCCCGCTCGACGATCCCGCGGGAGGTGATCATCTCGCAGACGTACAGGCCCGCCCCCTGCTCCCGGCAGAGCTGGCGGTAGGCGGCATTGGTGATACCGGCCATGGGCGCCAGCACCACCGGCGTGTCGACGACGAGACGCCCAAGGCGCAGGGGCTTCACCCCTTCGACAAGCTCAGGGATCGTGAAAACCAAGATCACGCTCCGATGAGCTTGGGGGCGAGGTATTCGACGACCTTGTCCAGGCTGACCCTCTCCTGGGACATGGTGTCGCGGTCGCGGACGGTGACCGCATCGTCGGTGAGAGTGTCGAAGTCGACCGTGATGCAGAACGGCGTACCGATCTCGTCCTGGCGTCGGTAACGCCGGCCGATCGCCTGGGCGTCGTCGAAGTCGACGTTCCAGTGCTTGCGCAGCTCGGCGGCAAGATCACGTGCCTTCGGCGA
>Ga0164242_10001954_pt1 | contig 24132 bp, 21 predicted proteins | sample OricomgcompostMG_FD_108783 | JGI IMG/M metagenome (GOLD analysis project Ga0164242, IMG submission 108783) | Miracle-Growth compost microbial communities from Emeryville, California, USA - Original compost - Miracle growth compost (MG) ...
CAAGCAGATGGGCTGGGACACGTCGAAGATCAACGTGAACGGCGGGGCGATTGCGATCGGCCACCCGATCGGCGCATCGGGCTGCCGGATTCTGGTGACGCTGCTGCACGAGATGCAGCGCCGTGACGCGAAGCGGGGTCTGGCCTCGCTGTGCATCGGTGGCGGCATGGGCGTGGCGCTTGCGCTCGAGCGCGATTAAGCGCGCCTGGGGCTCGATCGAGTAACGACCGAGCGCCGGACGCTCGCCAGGCGACGAGCCGTCCGGGGTTCGCTCTGACGACGGCCAGCGAGGCCGCTCGACCTGATTCGACGTCGCGCGCCGCACGCTCGGGCGGCGCGCGACGGCACGCAGTGGAGCGAGCAACAGGCAGAGGCGAGGCCGGGGCCGTCGGTTGGCGCTCCGGAAAACGATAATGGAGTGGGATTTATGTCACAACGTGTTGCGTATGTAACGGGCGGTATGGGCGGCATCGGAACGGCAATCTGCCAGCGCCTCGCGAAGCAGGGCTTCCAGGTGGTCGCAGGCTGCGGCCCGAACTCGCCGCGCCGTGTCAAATGGCTCGAAGACCAGAAAGCACTGGGCTTCGACTTCGTCGCCTCGGAAGGCAACGTTGGCGACTGGGATTCGACGAAGCAGGCATTCGACAAGGTCAAGGCCGAAGTCGGCGAGGTCGACGTGCTCGTCAACAACGCCGGTATCACGCGCGACGTGGTGTTCCGCAAGATGACGCGCGAAGACTGGACCGCGGTGATCGATACGAACCTGACGAGCCTCTTCAACGTCACGAAGCAGGTGATCGACGGCATGGTCGAGCGCGGCTTTGGCCGCGTCATCAACATCTCGTCGGTGAATGGCCAGAAGGGCCAGTTCGGGCAAACGAACTACTCGACGGCCAAGGCCGGGATCCACGGCTTCACGATGGCGCTCGCGCAGGAAGTGGCCACCAAGGGCGTGACGGTCAACACTGTTTCGCCGGGCTATATCGGCACGGACATGGTGAAGTCGATTCGTCCCGACGTGCTGGAAAAGATCGTCGCGACCATTCCGGTGCGCCGCTTGGGCGCGCCCGAAGAAATCGCTTCGATCGTCGCGTGGCTCGCCTCGGAGGAGTCGGGCTTCTCAACCGGTGCTGACTTCTCGCTGAACGGCGGGTTGCACATGGGCTGATCCCGCGCGCCGCGCGCGTGACAGGGGCGCGCGGCAACGCAGGGATCGACGGCGGCGGCGGGCCTGTTTGCACGCCGGGGCAGGTACCGCTGCCGGGTTGGAAGACAGCGCGCGATGGGCAATGGCCGTCGCGCGTTGGCGCTTACAAGGGCGACACATGACGACTACAAAGAAAACCGCCGAACGACTGATCAAAAAATATCCGAACCGTCGGCTCTACGACACGGAGACGAGCACCTACATCACGTTGACCGACGTGAAGCAACTCGTGCTCGATCAGGAGGAGTTCAAGGTCATCGACGCGAAGAGCAACGAGGATCTGACGCGCAGCATCCTGCTGCAGATCATTCTCGAAGAAGAGAGCGGTGGCTTGCCGATGTTTTCCTCTTCGATGCTTTCGCAGATCATCCGCTTCTACGGGCATGCGATGCAGGGCATGATGGGCGCCTACCTGGAAAAGAACATCCAGGCGTTCATCGACATCCAGAACAAGCTCGCGGATCAATCGAAGAGCCTCTATGAAGGCAACGCGATGAACCCCGAGGTCTGGTCGCAATTCATGAACATGCAGGCGCCGATGATGCAGGGCATGATGACCAGCTACATCGAGCAGTCGAAGAACATGTTCGTGCAGATGCAGGAGCAGATGCAGAACCAGGCCAAGAACATGTTCAGCAGCTTCCCGTTCAAGCCGGTGACGCCAGCGTCGCCGGTCGCGCCCGGACAAGGCGCGAACGAAGGCAGCAGCGGCGACGACGAGAAGAAGTAAGGGCGGACCTGGCTGGGGCAGCCGGCGGTCTGAGTGCCGGCTGCGACTGCGCGCGATCGCATCTGAAGGCCGGGCTCCGGGTGGAGCCCGGGCAGCGCTCAGGCGGTTTTCAGATCGCGCAATGCTTCCGGATGGCGTTCGGCGACGCGCAGCAGGGTCTGCGCCGCGCCGGTCGGTTGGCGACGCCCTTGCTCCCAGTCCTGCAGCGTGCGCGTGGACACACCAAGCAATGCCGCGAAGGCACTCTGCGAGAGCCCGACGCTGGCGCGCGCGAGCGCGGCCGCGGTGGGCTCGACACGCGTGGTGCGCGCTGCGCGCCCGCTTTTCATTTCGCGAACCGACTTCAGCAGGTCGGCCTGAAACTGTTCCACTTCCTTATCCACGTTCCACCTCTTCGCGCAACCGGTTGAGAAAGGCCACCGGCAGGTTGTCGAATTTCGCCTTCGTGTAGACGATCAAGAGCCAGATGCAGCCGCCTTCGAGCACGTTGTAGTAAACGACGCGCGTGCCCCCTCGTTTGCCAAAGCCGAAGCGCCGCCAGCGCACCTTGCGCAAACCACCCGTGCCCGGAATCACGTCACCGGCAAGCGGGTTATCTGCAAGCCACGCAATGAACGCCTCGCGTTCGGAATCTCGCCAGATTTCGGCGGCATAACGCTGAAACGTCTCGGTTTCGATGATCGTGAGCATGAGCGCGTCGAGAAGGATTATACGGCAATGCCGTAATTGATTAAAGGGTGAGTCGAAGAAGGTTGATCGAAGTCGATACTTCTTCCGACCCTGACTGCACTCGATGCTAGCCAGCCAGGGCGTGCCGTTCGATACGCCAAACGGGTAAAATGCGCGATTGGCTTGATCTCGCGCGGCGCATTCTTCGCCCTGCGCCCCACATCCGGACGTACACGTGAAAAACCCTGTTGAATCAACGACCTCCCGCAATCCTGCACCGCGCGTCGGGATGGTTTCCCTCGGCTGCCCGAAGGCCCTTGTCGACTCCGAGCAGATCCTTACCCAGCTGCGTGCCGAGGGCTATGAAATCTCGGGGTCCTATGACGGCGCCGATCTGGTCGTGGTCAACACCTGTGGTTTCATCGACGAAGCCGTGCAGGAGAGCCTCGACGCCATCGGCGAGGCGCTCAACGAAAACGGCAAGGTGATCGTCACCGGGTGCCTGGGCGCCAAGGCCAGCGCGAGTGGCTCGAATCTCATCGAGGAAGTGCATCCCAAGGTGCTGGCCGTGACCGGTCCGCATGCCGTGGGCGAAGTCATGCAGGCGGTGCATAGCCATCTGCCCAAGCCGCACGATCCGTTCGTCGACCTCGTGCCGCCCGCGGGCGTGAAGCTCACGCCGCGCCATTACGCCTATCTCAAGATTTCCGAGGGCTGCAATCACCGCTGCACCTTCTGCATCATTCCGTCGATGCGCGGCGATCTCGTTTCGCGGCCGGTCGCGGAAGTCATGCTCGAAGCGGAGAACCTCTTCAAGTCGGGCGTGAAGGAACTGCTCGTCATTTCGCAGGACACCAGCGCCTATGGCGTCGATGTCAAATACCGCACCGGCTTCTGGAACGGCAAGCCCATCAAGACGCGCATGACCGATCTGGTCGCGGCGCTCGGCGAGCTGGCCGCGCAGTACGGCGCGTGGGTGCGTCTGCATTACGTCTACCCGTACCCGAGCGTGGACGAGGTCATTCCGCTCATGGCCGAAGGCCCGTTCAAGGGCCACGTGCTGCCGTATCTCGATGTGCCGTTCCAGCACGCGCATCCCGAGGTGCTCAAGCGCATGAAGCGTCCCGCGAATGCGGAGAAGGTGATGGAGCGCGTCAAGGCATGGCGCGAGATGTGCCCGGACCTCACGATCCGCAGCACTTTTATCGCCGGCTTCCCCGGCGAGACCGAAGAGCAGTTCGAGACCCTGCTCGACTTCATCCGCGAAGCCGAGCTCGACCGCGTGGGCTGCTTCGCCTACTCGCCGGTCGAAGGCGCGAGCGCCAACGAACTCGACGGCGCGCTGCCCGACGAAGTGCGCGAAGCGCGCCGCGCGCGCTTCATGGAAGTGGCCGAGGAAGTGTCGGCCAAACGCATCCAGCGCAAGGTCGGCAAGACGCTCAAGGTGCTGATCGACGAGATCAACCCCGACGGCGGCATCGGCCGCACGGCGGCGGATGCGCCCGAGATCGACGGCGTGGTTTATGTCGCGCCGACGGCCAAGGCTTCGAAGCGCTACAAGGTCGGCGATTTCGTTTCGGTGAAGATCACCGGCGCCGACGGCCACGATCTCTGGGGCGAGGTCTGATCGGCATGACACGCGCGACGCCGGAAGTCCTCGCCTACGGCGAGGCCATGATCGAATTCAATCAGGCCGAGAAAGACCAGCCGCAATATCTGCAGGGCTTCGGCGGCGACACCTCGAATTTCGCCATCGCGGCGGCGCGCCAGGGTGCGCGCACCGGCTTTGTTTCGGCGGTGGGCGACGATCAGTTCGGGCGTCTGCTGCTCGACCTGTGGAAGCGTGAAGGCGTCGACACATCGACGGTGCATACCGCCGCCCGTGCGCCGACCGGCGTGTACTTCGTCTCGCACGGTCCCGACGGCCATGCCTTCGATTACCTGCGCAAGGGCTCGGCGGCAAGCCGCTACGCGCCCGGCGATCTGCCGCGCGCCGCGCTGGCTGCGGCGCGCGTGCTGCACCTGTCGGGCATCAGCGTTGCGATCGGCGAAGCCGCTTGTGACGCGGCGTTCGCGGCCATCGAGCATGCGCGCGCGAACGGCGCGCAAGTGAGCTTCGACACCAACCTGCGCCTGAAGCTCTGGCCGCTCGCCCGCGCCCGCGCGGTCATGACCGAGGTGCTGCGTGCCACCGACATCTGCCTGCCCAGTTGGGACGACGTGGCGGTGCTGACCGGTCTGGACGATCGCGACGCGATCGTCGACCGTCTGCTCTCGCTGGGTTCGCGCGTCGTTGCGCTGAAGCTCGGGAAGGAGGGCGCTTATGTGGCCACGCCGCACGAGCGCCGCCTCGTGCCGGGGCGCGTCGTGGCCGCCGTCGATGCCACCGGCGCCGGCGACTGCTTTGGCGGCGCCTTCGTCGCCCGGCTCGTGGCCGGCGACGATCCGTTCGCTGCAGCGCATTACGCGAACGCGGCCGCGGCGCTTTCGACGCTAGGCTATGGCGCCGTCGCGCCGATTCCGCATCGCGAGGATGTCGAACGCATGCTCGCTGCGAAGGAATGAGTCTGATGGAAGTTTCGAACTCGAAAGTCTCAAACGTGGCGCGCCGTTCCGGCACCGCGTCGCGCGGCCTGGCGTGGCTGGCAGCGGCCGCGATTGCGTTGCCGCTCGCGGCATGCGCCGTGGGCGCCAACGTGACGACCGGCGCCGCCAATGGCGCGGGCGCGCCGGCGGCTGTGCATTCGTCGCTCAAGCCGAATCCCGCATTCGCGGGGTTGCCGCAATATGTGGGCACGCTCGGCAAGCGGCCGATCGTGATGCGGCTCGGCGCAAAGACCGACGACCCCGACGACAAGTCGGGCGTGCACGGCGAGTATCAATTCACCGATACGGGGGAAGTGATCCTGATTGCGGGCGATCGCACCGGCTCCACGCTCGAGGGCGAGGAGTCGAACGACGGCACGCACATCACCGGCAACTGGGTCGGCACCTTCGCCGCCGACGGCTCGATTTCCGGCGATCGCATGGAAGTCGACGACTCGAATCCGCAGCCATTCGACCTGAAGCCGCTTGCGGCGGGGGCGTCGGCGCCCGCGGTGGTTGGAGCGCACGGAGCCGCCTCCGCACCCCAAGGCAGCCATGCCGTGAACGGCGTCGGCAATCTCGTGACCGGCGAATAAGGCACGCGTAGCGCGCGAGGAATACGCGAACAACGCGCGCGCCGCTAGCGATACGCGTCCTGCACAAGAGCCCAGGCGTTGGGCCATCACGGTGTTCCGTCGTGGCACAGGTGTTACTCTTGCTCATGCGGCGCGCGTTGCGGCTCCTGTTTCGCTTCGTTGTCGGCCTCGCCCAGCGGTCCGCTCGTGGCCTGCACAGGAGCCTTGCGCCACCTAACTCTCAGCGCTTTTACCGCTTGCCCTCCGCCATGAAGAAAACCGAATCCAGCCGCGCGCTGCAAACGCGCATCGTTCATCCCGAAGAAACCATCACGCCCGGTTTCGAATCGTTTGCCGCGCCCGTCACGCGCGCCTCGACCGTCGTGTTTCCCGACCTCAAGTCGGTGCGCTCGCTCGACTGGCGCAACGACGCGCAATGGCGCTACGGCCTGCACGCCACGCCCACGTCCGCGATGCTCATGCAGCGCCTCGCCGCCATCGAGGGCGGCGAGCATGCGCTCTTGCAGCCCTCCGGTCTCTCGGCCATCTCGAATGTGTACTTCGGTCTCCTGAAGGCTGGCGACGACGTACTGATTCCCGACAACGTCTATTCGCCGAACCGCGATCACGGCGACTGGCTCGCGCGCGATTTCGGCCTGACGGCGCGCTATTACGATCCGATGATCGGCGCGGGCATCGCCGAGCTGATCCGCCCCGAGACGAAGCTGATCTGGCTGGAGGCGCCCGGTTCGGTGACCATGGAGGTGCCCGACGTACGCGCGATCACTGCCGCCGCGCGCTCGCGCAACGTCGTCACGGCGATCGACAACACATGGTCGGCGGGGCTCGCGTTCAGGCCGTTCGAGCATGGCATCGACATCTCGGTGCAGGCGCTCACGAAGTATCAGTCGGGCGGCAGCGACGTCCTGATGGGGGCGACGATCACGCGGGACCGCGATCTGTATCTGAAGCTCAAGGCGGCGCGCATGCGGCTCGGTCTCGGCGTCTCGTCGGACGACTGCTCGCTCGTCCTGCGCGGGCTGCCGAGCATGAAGGCGCGCTTCGAGGCGCACGACCGCACGGCGTTTGCGCTTGCGAGCTGGCTGAAGACACGCGGCGAGATCGCTGCGATGCTGCATCCCGCATTCGCCGATTGCCCGGGCCACGCGTTCTACAAGCGCGATTTCACCGGCGCGGGCGGGCTGTTTTCGGTGGTGTTCGACGAACGCTACAGCCCCGCGCAGATCGACACGTTCTGCGAATCGCTCGAGCTCTTTGCGCTGGGCTGGAGCTGGGGCGGGGCGCATAGCCTCGCGATGCCGTACGACGTCGCGTCGATGCGTACGGCCGCGAACTGGCCGCATCGTGGCACGCTGGTGCGCTTCTACATCGGTCTCGAGGACGAAGCCGATCTGCGCACCGACCTCGAACGCGCGCTCGCAACGCTGGAAGGTGGCGCAGCGCAGCGAGGTCCGCAAGAGTAAGACAAGAACAGTAAGACAAGAACAAACGGCCGCGCCCGTCGCAAGGGACAGGCGCGGCCGTTGTCTTTTCAGCAGCGCGCGTGCCGGCTACGCGGCACGTGTTTCAGCCGGCTCAGAGGAGCCGCAGCAGGCCGTCGAGCCCGACGAAGTTGAACGCGACGCTGGCCGCCTCGCGGACCACGGGCTTCGCGCGGAATGCCACCGAAAGGCCCGCCTCGGCCATCATCTTCAGATCGTTCGAGCCATCGCCCATGGCAATCGCGCGGCGCGGCTCGATGCCGATCCGCGCGCAGGTCTCGACGAGCGTACGCGCCTTCACGTCCGCATTGACGATCTCGCCCACGACGCGGCCAGTGAGCTTGCCGTCGACGATCTCGAGCGTGTTCGCGCGCGTGAAGTCGAGGCCGAGACGCGTCTTCAACCGCTCGGTGAAGAACGTGAAGCCGCCCGAGACGAGCAGCGTCTTCAGGCCCGCGGCCTGCGCGCCGGCCAGCATGGTTTCGGCGCCCGGCGAAAGCTGCAGACGCTCTTCGTAGACGCGCTCGAGCGCGCTCGCGTCGAGGCCCTTGAGCAGCGCGACGCGGCGCGTGAGGCTTTCGTTGAAATCCTTGATTTCGCCGCGCATCGACGCTTCCGTGATCGCAGCGACTTCGGCCTTCAGGCCACAGAAGTCGGCGATTTCGTCGATGCATTCGATCGTGATGAGCGTCGAGTCCATGTCCATGGCGACGAGCCCGAAGCTGGCGAGCGTGCGGCCCGGCTCGACGAACGCGTAGTCGAGCCGATGCGTTCCGCAATAGACCTCGAGGTCGGCGCGTTGCGTGGGCGCCGCGTCCTCGATGCGGACTGCGTGCGCGTCGATCGGCACGAGGCGGCTGCCGCGCGCGAGTGCGAGCAACGGCTTGTGGTGGACGGCTTGCAGCGGAGCGGGACTCTGGATGACGAGATTCATGACGTGAGCGGCGCGGAGGATCCGGGATGGCGCCCCGGAAACGGCGGGAGATCGAATGGGTATCGAGAAAAAGGGCGCGAAGACCGGTCATGCCGGCCGATGCGCGCGGCGAAAGGCGAATTGTACCGTTTCGACGTGCGCGCGCGGCCCGCTTCATAGTCCACCGCACGGCTTACAGAGACGAAAGCAGCCTTTTTAGGCACAATGAAAGCTCGTGCGGCGCCCGGCGGGGGACGGCCGCCGCGTGCCGTCAACCGTACGTGTCGCGACTCGCGTCGCGCGACGCGTCGTATGCGCTCCGTGGGGCGCCAGGGGAACCGGTATGCAGGACGCTCACAACGCCCAGACGGGCACCGCCCGAACGCCGACCGGCGCGCGGGCCGAAGCGACGGACGCCGCGGCGCCAACCGCATCCGGCGCGTCCGCCCAGCGCGCACCGCGCGCCTCCACTGCCCGGGCGCCGCGCTCTCGTCGAGCCTCTTCGGGCCGCCATGGCACCACCGGCGAAGTCGCCGGCATCCGCATCACCAGCGCGCGTCGCGTCATCGATGTCGACAGCGGCACGCGCAAGCTCGATCTCGTCCGCTATTACGCTCGCGTCGCGCCGTGGCTGCTGCCGCACTTGCGCGATCGTCCCGTTTCGCTCGTGCGCGCGCCGCAAGGCCTCGGCGGCGAGCTTTTCTTCCAGCGCCACAGCGCACGCGCGCCGATTCCCGAGGTCACGCAGCACGAAGGTCTCGATCCCGGCCACCCGCCGCTCCTCGGCATCGACTCGCTCGAAGCGCTCGTGCACGTCGCGCAGAGGGATGCGATCGAGCTGCACACCTGGAATGCGCTCGCCGCCGATATCGAAGCGCCCGATCGCATCGTGTTCGATCTCGATCCCGATCCCGCGCTCGGCTGGGACCGCATGATCGAAGCCGCGCAGCTCACGCGCACGGTGCTCGCCGATCTCGGCCTCGAAGCGTTTTGCAAGACGAGCGGCGGCAAGGGGCTGCACATCGTCGTGCCGCTCGTACCCGGCTCGGGCTGGGACGAAGCCAAGGCCTTCGCGCGCGCGGTGGCGCAGCGCCTCGCCTCGGGCTGGCCCACGCAGTTCACCGCGACCATGGGCCCCGAGCATCGCAAGAAAAAAATCTTCGTGGATTATCTGCGTAACGCACGCGGCGCCAGTACGGCAGTCGCCTACGGCGTGCGCGCGCGGCCCGGCATGGGCGTCTCGGTGCCGATCGCATGGGAGGAGCTCGCCGATACCACGGGCGGCGCGCAATGGACGCTCGCGAATATCGACGCGCGTCTTGCGCACGTCAAACGCTCGGACCCGTGGGCGGGCTATGCGCGCGTGCGCCAGTCGATCAGCAGCGAGTTGACGCTGCGGCTGGAGGAGGGCGGCGCGTAGGCGCCGGGGCGCGCCGGGCGGCACGCCGCGCATTGCCGACAAAATGCGCGGCGTGGCAAGCCGGATAAAACCTGGTCGAGCCGACGTCATCGTCCGGCGCAAGGCTTCGCCCGGCGCGCTAGACTGACAGGAGAAGTTCTGCCACGTTGTTGCCCGCACCGCGTCAATCGCGGCCGCGGCAGCTCCCGCCAGGAGGTGACGCATGCCTTGCAGCCGCTCCAGCCGTCCCCGCCGCACTCGCGCGGCGCTCGTCCATGTCGCCGTTGCGCTGTCTTGCGCGATCGCGTTGCCGACGTTCGCCTCGACGCCGATCGAGGTGACCTCGAAGACCCCGTTCGATGGGCCGATCCGTTACACGGTGAAGGTCGCGTCGAAGCTGTACGGCGACTCTCAGGAGACCCGCACGCTGCGTTCGGGCGACACCGACGATTTCACCTGGCGCACCACGCCGCCGGGTGGCGCCGTGCCGGCCGCGCAGAGCTGCCCGGACTACAGCTCGTTGCCGCTCGACGCGAATGGCGCGATGGTGCGTCAGACCCAGGTGCGCCTTGCGCCCATCGTCGCGCAGGACGGCACGGCGAATGTGCAGGTGAGCTTCCGGGCTCAGGCGCCGCGCACGGGTAAAGCGGCAGCCGGCGCGCAGTGCCCCGAGGTGGTCGCGCATAGCGAGGTGCTGCACTTCTCGATGCCGACCAACGGCACGGTCAAGACGCTCAAGCTCAGCGACGGCACGCAGTTGAGCATTTCGGCGCAACGCTAGCCGGCGTGGGCCGCATTGCAAGCGCCGCCCGGAGCGGCGGCATGCCGGGCGCGTCAGGCGCGCGCTTTGTGGCGCGCTTCGCGCTCGATGAGCCGCGCGGCCAGAAAGCAATGCTCGGCTGAAAAGATCTGGCGCCAGGCGAGCAGCACGGCGCCCACGGTACCCAGCGCCGACGAAGCCGCGATCAGAAACATGATCACGATCTGATAGCGCACCGCCTGCAGCGGCGATTGTCCCGCCAGCACCTGGCCCGTCATCATGCCGGGCAGGCTTACCACGCCCACCACGGCCATCTGGTTGAGCGTCGGGATCATGCCCGCGCGCACGGCTTCGCGCGCGCTCGCCTGGGCCGCCTCCCAGCGTGTGGCGCCGAGCGCGAGCGCGCTCTCCACACGGTCGCGCCGCGCCGTGAGTTCCTGCATCATGCGCTCGACGCCGAGCGACACGCCCGTGAGCGTATTGCCGAGAATCATGCCGAGGATCGGTATCGCGTATTGTGGCTCGTACCACGGGCGAATGCGGATCACGACGAACAACCCCACTGCCGCAACGAGCCACGCGCTGATCCAGATCGACACGATACTGTCCACCCGCTGACCCGCATAGGTCCGGGCGCCGCGCTGCGAGCCCGCGATGCCGGCGATCAGCGTCATCAGCGCCATGAGCGGCAACACGGCGTACCAGCGGTTGAACGCGAACACCCAGCCCAGCACGTAGCCAATCGCGAGCAACTGTACGATGGTACGCACGGCGGCCCAGGCGAGCTTGCGTTCGAGATCGAGCTTGAGCAGCGCCGAAACGGCGCCGTTGACGAACACCAGCAGCGCCGCGATGGCGACGTCGCCGATGCCGAGATTCTGCAGCACGCCGGGGCTCATCGCAGCGCTCCCATGGCGGTCTCTGCGGAGGCGGACTCGTCGAGCACGCCCGCGCGCATTGCGAGGTGGCGCTCGCCCACGCGTTGCGCTTGCGCGGGATCGTGCGAGACCCAGACGGTTGCGCGCGTGGCGCGCTCGCTCTCGAACCATTGTGCGATCAGCGCTTCGACCGCGCGCGCCGATTCGGGATCGAGCGAGGCGGTGGGTTCGTCGAGCAGCAGCGCCTCGGGATCGAGCTGCAGCACGCGCACGAGCGCGACGATCTGCGCTTCGCCGCCGGAAAGCTCGGCAATGTCACGCGCAAGGAAGCCGGACCCGCGGCCCGCCGCGTCGAAGAGCGCATGTGCGCGCGCGGCATCGAAGGCGGCGTCGCGATAGACCGCAAGCGAATAGGGGTAGCGCAAGTTGTCTTCCACCGTGCCGTCGATCAGCGCGGGCCGCTGGCGCACATAGGCAATGTGGCGACGGTAGTGCGGAACCCGCGCGTGCGAGACACGGTGGCCATGCCAGTGCACGGCGCCGCCGTCGAGCGGATCGAGCAGCGCGAGCGCGCGCAGCAACACGCTCTTGCCCGAGCCGGACGGCCCCGTGAGCACGACGCGTTGACCCGCCTGAAGCGTGAAATCGGTGGGGTGCAGCAAGATCTGGTCGCGCTGGGCGTCGCGGCGCGCGATGCGCTTTGCTTCGACGAGCGGCGCGCGGGCCGCCGCGTCAACGCCGGAGTGGCGCAAATCGTTCTGATGAGTCATCGGAGAATGGCAAACAAAGTATGTCGCGACGCGGCGCGCCCACCGTGATGCAGCGCATCGCAGGCACAATCGGACACCATCGGGCACGCAGGCTGCTGCACGTATCGTTGGCGAAACAACAATGCATAACATGGAGTGCGCATGACGTCACCGCAACCCAAGGCCCACAGTATCGGCCGCACGCTCGCCAAGATCTTCGCATGGGTCGTGGCGGTTGTCGTCCTGCTCGTCGCTGCGCTTGGCATCTTCATCTATACCTTCGACTGGAATCGCGCCAGACCCTTTGTCAACGAAAAAGTGACGGAAGCCATTGGGCGGCCGTTTGCCATTGTCGGCGATCTGAAGGTGGGCTGGCGCAGGCCGCCGAACGAAACGGGCTGGCGCGCTTGGGTGCCGTGGCCGCGCTTCTCGGCCACGCAGATCCAGGTGGCGAATCCCGACTGGGCCAGGACACCGCAGTTCGCCACGCTCGACGAAGTCGATTTCGAGGTGGCCGTGCTGCCGCTGCTCGCGCACGACATCGTGATTCCGGCGATCAATCTCGTGAACCCGGCCATCGATATCGAGCGGCTCGAGGACGGCCGCAATAACTGGACCTTCAAGCTGGCATCGTCGGGCGGGCCTTCCACATGGAAGCTCGATCTGCACGACATCACGTTCTCCGATGGCAACATTGCCGTGAACGACCAGCAGACGAAAACCGATGTGAAGATCGTCGTGAGCCTGCTGGGCCACGGGATTCCGATCGGCAAGGTGATGGAGCAGCAGGAGGCGGCATCGCGCCAGGGCTCTGCGCAGGTGATCGGGCGCGCGGGGGCGAGCCGGCTCGCGCAACAGGCGGCAAAGGAGCAGGCCTCCGAGGCCGCAGCGGCCAGTGGCGCGAGCGTTGCCAGCGTTGCCAGCGTTGCCAGCGCTGCGTCGGGCGCGACTGCCGCGGCTTCCGGTGCCTCGGCGGCGAGCGGCGCGGCGGCCTCCCGGGGAGCCGCATCGAAGCTGGCCGCGAGCGCGGCTAGTGACGCGAGTGCGGCGAGCGCAGCGTCGGCCAGCCAGCCGAACGAACCGTTCTACGCCATCGGCTGGACGATCAAGGGCACGTACAACAAGACGCCGCTCTCGGGCGACGGCAAGTTCGGCGGCGTACTCGCGCTGCAAGACGCAAAGCGCCCGTTCCCGATCCAGGCCGACGTCCGCGCAGGCGACATGCATATCGCGCTCGTGGGCACGCTCACGGACCCCACGCATCTTGCCGCCGTCGACCTGCGCCTCTGGCTGCAAGGCCAGAGCATGGCGCATCTCTACAAGCTGACCGGCGTGACGCTGCCCGAAACGCCGCCTTACGCGACCGAAGGGCGCTTTGTCGGGCAGTTTCACCGCGGCGCGAGCGTGTTCCGCTACGAGAACTTCACGGGCCGCGTAGGCGGCAGCGACCTGAACGGCACGCTCGTGTACGAGCAGCGTCAGCCGCGCCCGCTGCTCTCCGGCGAACTCGTCTCGAACTTGCTGCAGTTCTCCGATCTGGCGCCGATCATCGGTGCGGACAGCAAGGCGAGCAAAGCCAAGCGCGGCGACATCGTGAAGCAGCCCGCCGACCGCGTGATTCCCGTCGAGCCGTTCAAGACCGACCGCTGGACCTCGATCGACGCCGACGTGAAGTTCACCGGCAAGCGCATTGTCAAGCAGGGCAGCCTGCCGATCCAGGATCTCTATACGCACGTGAGCCTGACCAATGGCGTGCTCGCCTTCGAGCCGTTGCAGTTCGGCGTGGCGGGCGGCACGTTCGCCACGCGGCTTTCGCTCGACGGCAGCGGCATGCCGCTCAAGGCGCGCGGCACCGTTACGGCGCGCCACCTGAAGCTCAAGCAGCTATTCCCGAACTTCAAGTCGATGCAGTCGGCGCTCGGCGAGGTCAACGGCGATGCCTCGCTTTCCGCCACAGGCAATTCGCCGGCGGCGCTCGCCGCCACTTCCAACGGCGAGGTGAAGGCGCTCGTCACGCAAGGCGAGATCAGCATGCTGCTGATGGAGGCGGCGGGGCTGAACGTCGCGAACGTGGTGTACGAAAAGCTGTTCGGTAGCCGCGACGTGAAGATCAATTGCGCAGCGGCGGATTTCGTGGCGACCAACGGCGTGCTCGATCCGCGCGTGTTCGCGCTCGATACCGACGATGCCGTGATCGATATCGACGGCCCCATCGATCTGCGCGACGAATCGATGGACATGAAAGTGCATCCGCACACCAAGGGTTTCCGGGTGTTCTCGCTGCGCTCGCCGCTCTACGTGAAGGGCACCTTCAAGAATCCGCATGTGGGCGTGGATGCCACTGCGCTCGCGTTGCGCGGCGGCGCCATGGTGGGGCTCGGGATCATCAATCCGTTCGCGGCGCTCATTCCGCTCATCGCGCCGAGCAACAACAAGCCGCTGCCGTGCAATCAACTGTTCGCGCAGATTCGCCAGCATCCCGTGGCGCCGCCGCCTGGCCAGAAGATGCGCGCCGTGCCGCCGCCCGCCGGCGGCGCGAAGGCGGGTTTGTCACCGGCGTCGCACGATGCGTCGCCCAAGGGCGGCAGTGCGCGACCCGGCGCTGCTGCGCCGACTGGCCTGCAGCCTCTCTACAAGGGCAGTTGAGCGGCCAACGCGCAAGAAAGACGGGGAAAGCGCGAGTGCGCCGCGTCCAGGGCGCACTGGGCGTGCCGCGAACCGCGGTGCTCATGGTCAGGCAGATACGAAGACGCCCGGCGCGCAAGCGCCGGGCGTCTTCGCGTGGCGTTCAGCGCAATTGCTGGCGCGGTGCCGGATCGCCGGTCGCGTCCTGGCGGCGCGTCACGCGTCGCGAACTGATGCCGGGCCGCGCCGCGCCGAACTCGGGCAGAATCCGCCCGCGCGCCCGGCTCGCGAACACGAGGAAGCCGAATCCGTCGGCTTCGTACCAGTAGCCGCCGTTCTCGAGCCCTTCGAGCGGCTGCTCGAGCGCATGCGCAATGGATTCGATGCAGCGTCTGCGTAGTTCGCTCGCACCGGGATAGGGCGGCTGGGCCCCCCGCACGCTGCACAACAGCACGTCGAGCCCAGGCAGCACGTGTGCGTAGAGCACCGGCTCGTCCTGCGCGCGTGCGCGTGCGATCTTGGTGTCGAGTTGACCGAAAGGCTTGAAGTGGCTCAGTACGGCGAGAAACGACTCGTCGCCATCGGCCTTGATGCGTTTACGCTTTTTCGGGAAGGACATAAAAATTCGCCTGAAAAAGGTGGATTGCAAAAAACGCAGCGTTCCCATGCGACCACTCCCGGACTGGTGCGCCGCACGTCGATCCTTTACAGCATACCGATTTGCCGGATTCGCGAGGATCGAGGTTCGTGGGAAGCACGTCCAAAACCCTCATTGCGTCAGGCTAGCGTCATGCCGGACCGCACGTCGCGCTCATGTAGGTATCCCGGCGCTCTTTCGCTTCTCTTTCACTTGCCTCCGGTCTCAATAATAGACCCGCACGCGCGTGCGGTGTAACGATTTCTCGGGAAAATGCGGGCTTTTCTCACTACGTCGTGTGCATTGCCACATACATTGTCATCTCGTAATTTCCCGCAGATAATGTTTCGGCTCTGGCTGGCGCGACCCTTTTGGGGCGCGCGGGAACCTGGACGGGGAGGTCCGGTTCGGGGAGCCCGGCGCATGAAGCGTCGCCCGGAGCGCTATCCAGTCAAATCGACATGAAACTGTTCGCCAAGGGGCTGTTGCTGATCGCGATACCGAGCGCAATCGAGCTGGCGCTGCTCGGCGTCGTATTCGATACGCAAGGCGAGGCCGCCCAGGCCGCAAAAAGCGCCGAGAACAGCAAGCAGATCCTCTGGCAGGCCTCTGGCCTCGTCCAGCCGCTGTTGCGGGAGGCCGCCCGGGTGCGGACCGCGATCGTGCTCGAAGATGCCTCGTTCATCGACCGCCGCGCTGTCTGGGCCGAATTCTCGGACCGCATCTCGCAGCTCGCGCATATGGTGGCCGACAACCCCGTACAGTTCGCACGCGTCCAGCGCATCAACGACGACGCGCGAGCGTGGCGCGCACGCTGCGGCGAGGTGGCGGACGCCTTGCGCGACGGCCGTACCATCGGCTTTGCGCGTGCGGGCGGCGACGGCTTGCCGCCGGAAATCGAGGCGGTGCGCAGCGAGCTCGATGGGTTCATCGCCGAGCAAACGCGCCTCGACGACGCGCGCAGCGCCTCGCTGCGCGAGACCCGCGAGCGGCAGCAGGATGCGCTTATCTTCGCCGTCGTCGGGTCGATGCTGATCTGGGCCGCCACGGCGATCGTGTACGCGCGCAACGTGGGCCTGCGCCTCGCCGCGCTGAGCGCCAATGCGCAGCGCTTGAGCGAGGGTGTGCCGCTGGCGCGGCCGCTGGCCGGCGACGACGAAATCGCGGCGCTCGACGCCGTGCTCGATCAGACGAGCCGCCGCCTGCGCGAGGCCGAGCACGAGCAGACGACGCTCAAGGCGCAATTGCAGGAGCGCGCCGCGGATCTCGCCGCCGCCAACGACAACCTGCGCCAGGAGAGCCAGGACAACGAGATGTTCATCTACAGCGTCTCGCACGATCTGCGCTCGCCGCTCGTGAACCTGCAGGGCTTCTCGAGGGAATTGCAAGTCTCGTGTGGCGACCTGCGCGAGCAGATCGATGCGGCGGATCTGCCGGCCGACGAGCACCGGCGCATGGTCGAGGTGCTCGACGGCGACGTCGACGAATCGCTGCAATTCCTGCGCCAGGCCGTGGCGCGCGCGGCGGCCATCATCGACGCGCTGTTGCGCATGTCGCGCGCCGGGCGGCTCGACTATCGCTGGCAGCGCGTGAATGTGGGCCGTATCGTCGAGCGCGTGCTCGCGGGGCTGGCCGCGGAATTCGCGCAGCAGGCGAGCATCGAGGTGCGCGAGCTGCCGCCTGCGTGGGGCGACCCGGGGGCGCTCGAACAGATCTTCGGCAATCTGATCGACAACGCCTTGCGTCACCTCGATCCGGCGCGGCCCGGGCAGGTGGAGATCGGGGCGCTGGAGCCGGGCGACCCGGCGGCATCGGCGGCGGCTCCTGGGCCGCGCGGCAGCGTGTCCGGCACTATCGGCGGGGGCGCGGCGGCCGGGCGCGCGGCGCTGCCTGTCGCAGCGCCTGACGATGCGCGCGAGGCTGCGCGTAGATTCGGCATCCGTACGCGGACCTACTATGTGCGCGACAATGGCATCGGCATCCCGGCCGCGTATCTTCCGAAGCTCTTTCGCGCGTTCCAGCGCCTGCATGGCGGCGATTCGACCGGACAGGGCACGGGGCTCGCGCTCGCGCGCCGCATCGCGGAGCGCCATGGCGGACGTATCTGGGTCGAGTCGAAGGAAGGCGCGGGCTCCACGTTTTTCGTCGCGCTGCCCGACGAACCGCTGCGCGCAGCGTGAGGACACAACCATCGGATCGCATAGGAAAATGTCGGAGAGCGGCATGAAAGAACGAGAAAATGCGCAAGCAATAGCGGGGGAAAATACGCAGGCGCAGCCGGATCCATGCGAGGGCGGCGTGCGCGCCGGCCTGCCGGCCGAGCCGGGGCAGCGCGTGAGCATCGTGCTGATCGAAGACGACGACGGCCATGCCACGCTGGTCGAGCGCAACCTGCGGCGCTCGGGCGTGTCCAACGGCTTTTTGCGTTTTCGCGACGGCCAGGAGGCGCTCGATTACTTCTTTGGCGCGCCGGGAGCCGATGCCCTCGCGGTGTCGAACGACCCGTCACGCGAAGAACTGGCGAATGTCGTCGTGCTGCTCGACCTGCGCATGCCGCGCGTGGACGGCTTCGAGGTGCTGCGGCGGCTGAAGGCCGATCCGGCCACGGCGTCGGTGCCGGTGATCGTGCTCACCACGACCGACGACCCGCGCGAGATCGAGCGCTGTTACGAGCTGGGCTGCAACGTCTACATCACGAAGCCCGTCGAGTACGACGCGTTCATCGAGGCGGTGCGACGGCTCGGCTTTTTCCTCCAGGTCGTCAAGCTGCCGCCGGGGCATCGCTTTGCGCGTCCTTGATGCGTCCCTGGCGCGCGCTGGCGCAGGCTCGCATGCGCTTCGCGCACGAGCCCCGGCTTGCCAACGGACCTGAACGATCACATACGGCTTTCGATTCACGCATGACCATCATGACAATATTCATACAGCACGCGCCTGTGGCGCGGCGCCAGCCACGAGGGATGCCAGGAGCATGAGCGGCATGAACGGCATGAACGAAGGGGCGACGATGTTGGCGGGCGCGCACGTGCTGGTCGTCGACGACGACGAAGGCATTCTGCGGCTCGCGCGCAAATCGCTCGCGCGGGCTGGCGCGAGCGTGGACACCTGCACGGGTGTGGGGGAGGCGCGTGCGGTGCTCGCGGCGCGCACGCCGGACGTGCTCGTGCTCGACTACCAGCTCGACGGCGCCGAGACCGGCCTCGATTTTTTCCGCCGCCTGCGCGCCGAGGACGTGCGCGTGCCGGCGATTCTCGTGACCGGCTTCACCGACGAGTCGCGCGTGATCGCCGCGTTGCGCGCGGGCGTTTCGGATGTGGTGCCGAAATCGGGCGACTATCTCGGCTACCTGCCCGAGGCCGTGGCGCGCGTGCTCGCCCAGGTGGCGCTGCAGCGCGCCTCCGACCAGGCACTGCTGCTGCGCGACCGCGAAGAGCACTACCGCACGCTATCCGAGGCGTTGCCGCACCTCGTGTTCACCTGCGGCGCGGACGGCGAGTGCGATTTCCTCTCGAAGCAGTGGCGCGAATACACGGGCCTCGACGCCGGCACGACGCACGGTCTCGCGTGGCTCGACGCCTTGCATCCGGACGACCGCGACGAAATTCGCGACACGTGGCTCAAGGCCGTACGCACTGCCAACGACGATTATCGCCACGAGCTGCGTATTCGCCGTCACGACGGCGCATATCGATGGTTCGATATCCGAATCGTTGCGATGCGCGATCCGCGTGGCGGCGTCAACAAGTGGTTCGGCAGTTGTACCGACATCCATGCGCAGCGCGAATCGAACGAGGAACGCGAGTTGCTGCTGGCCTCCGAGCAGGCCGCGCGCCAGACGGCCGAAGAGGCCAACCGCGCCAAGGACCGCTTTCTGGCGATGCTTTCGCACGAATTGCGCACACCGCTCACGCCGGTGCTGGCCGGCACGCGTCTGCTCGAGCAGATTCCCGGCTTGCCCGAGGCCGCGCGCGCGGGCGTGCTGATGATCCGCCGCAATATCGAGCTCGAGGCGCGCCTGATCGACGATCTGCTCGATCTCACGCGCGTGGCGAACGGCAAGCTGAGCCTCACGCTCGATACGGTCGACGTGCACGAGGTGATCGACGCCGTGCTCGAACTCTTTCACAGCGAAATCCAGATCAAGCAGCAGGATGTGCACGTCGAGCGGCTGGCGCAGCATCATTACGTGCGCGGCGACCGCGCCCGCATGCAGCAGATGTTCTGGAATCTCGTGCGCAACGCGGCCAAGTTCACGCCCGACGGCGGCCATATCTTCGTGCGTACGCGCGACGAGCGCATGCAGGTGGTGATCGAAGTAGAGGACACCGGTATCGGCATCGCGCCCGACCAGATCGGCAAGCTCTTTCATGCCTTCGAGCAGGGCAGCCACAACATGACGCGCCAGTTCGGCGGACTTGGCCTTGGGCTCGCGGTCACGAAGGCGCTGACCGAGGCGCATGGCGGCATCGTGAGCGCGAAGAGCCCCGGCACGCATTGCGGCGCGACTTTCACGATCGTGTTGCCGACGGCCGCGCCGGGCACGGGCGCTGCGCGCCCCGCGGACCACAGCGGACCGCATCGCGCGGGTGCGCTCGACATCCTGCTGATCGAGGACCACGAGGACACGGCCGAGGTCATGTCGCAACTGATTCGCGCGCTCGGCCACGAAGTGGCCGTGGCCGCGAGCGTGGCCGGCGCGCTCGCGCTCACGACCGCGCAGCGCTTCGATCTGGTCGTGAGCGATATCGGCTTGCCGGATGGCTCGGGCATCGACTTCATCCGCGCATTTCGCAAGGACTCGGCGGCGCCGGCCATTGCGCTCACCGGTTTCGGCACCGACGACGACGTGCGTCGCAGCATCGATGCCGGCTTCACGGCGCATCTCACGAAGCCCGTGAATTTCGAGCAGTTGGAGCGCCTGATCGAAGAGACGGTGGCTCAGCGCGCAAACGGTGCGCCGAACCCGGCCGCACCGGCGGTGTGAGCGCCGCGTGAGGCCGTAAAAAAGCCCGCGTGGCCGGAAACGGCGACGCGGGCTGCTTGCGACTATCTTGCCGGTTGACTATCCGGCGACGTTCAAGCGCGAAAGCGGCGTTCAGCGCGGGCTGCTCTTGAGCGAGTCGCGGATCTCGCGCAGCAGCAGCACGTCTTCGGGCGTGGGCGCCGGCGCTGCGGGGGCGGCTTCTGCGGGCCGGCGCAGCTTGTTCACGAACCTCACCATCAGAAAGATGATGAACGCGAGGATGACGAAGTTGATCACCGCCGTGATGAACGAACCGTAGCCGAACACGGCCACGCCGGCGGTTTGCAGATCCTTGTACGAATCGGGGTTGCCCTTGAAGGAGGGGGGAATGTGCCCGAGCCGGACGAACAGGTTCGAGAAGTCGAGGCCGCCCGTGATCACGCCGATCACCGGCATGATGAGATCCTTCACGATCGAGTTGACGATGGTCGAAAAGGCGCCGCCGATGATCACACCGACTGCAAGATCCATCACATTGCCTTTGACGGCGAATTCCTTGAACTCCTGGACGATGCTCATGAGGGGGCTCTCCTTGAACTGGGGCGGTGGGCAATAGGGCATAACGACGCAATGGCGCAATGATAGCGAACGCATCCGCAATGCGGTAGCGATTTGACACTGCATGACGTTTCGCCGATTGCCGGCTAGAGCGCAATCTGCTCGCCAAAGCGCCGTGGGTCGGTATTGGTCCCGCATAACAGGACGCCCACGCGCTTGCCCTGCAGCGCATCGCGCAGCGGCCCGTAGAGGCCCGCGGTGGCCGTCGCGCAGGCCGGCTCGACGGCCAGCTTCAGTTCGTCGAAGAGGAGGCGCATCGCCGCGCGCAGGGCGTCGTCGGACACCGTGACGATGCGCTCGAGATGGCGGCGGCATAGCGTATAGCTGTATTGCTCGGTATGCGGCGACATGAGCGAGTCGGCGATCGTCTGCATGTGAGCCATGCGTACCGTATGGTTCGCCGCGAAGCTGCGGCTCATTGCGTCGGCGCCTTCGGGCTCCACGCCGTAGATGCGTACGCGCGGATTGGCGAGGCGCAGCGCCGTGGCAACGCCCGCAGCGAGCCCGCCGCCGCCGATCGGCACGATCACGGCGTCGAGGTCCGGCGCCTGGGTTGCCCATTCGTAGCCGAGCGTCGCCGTGCCGAGCACCGTGCGATAGCCGTTGAACGGATGCACGAAATAGCGGCCTTCCTCGGCCTCGATGCGGCGCACGATCTCGAACGCCTCGCGGCTGTCGCCGGCCCGCACGATCTCGGCGCCAAGCCGGCGGCACTGCTCGACGCGCGCTTCGCTCGCCGTGCGAAAAAGCACGACCTTCGCGCCGATGCCGAGGCGCTTCGCCGCATACGCGACGGCGATCGCGTGATTGCCGCCCGAGACGCAGGTCACGCCCGCGCTGCGCTGTGCTGCGTCGAGCGCGAGCAGATGGGTGAACGCGCCGCGCACCTTGAAGCTGCCGCTCGCCTGCAGCAGCTCGAACTTGAAGTTGACGTGCGTGTTGCCGAGCGAGGGCATGTCGTGCCGGTCGAATACCGGCGTGCGCAGCACCCACGGCGCAAGCGTGAAGTGCTGCGAGGCAATTTCGTCTAGTGTTGGAACGGCTTCGCCGTCGATCGTGCGATCGGTGGGCAGCGGCGTGGCGGTTGACATGGCGTTGGACCTGCGGCGCGAGGCGGGCTGGTTGAGAGCGACGATAACGATAATAAGGATGACTATGCAGTTCGCGACCGGTCAGATTACCGGGCCTGTGCCTCGACCGAAAGGCCGTGCACGAGCTTGCGCAGGAAACCTTCGCACGCCGCGAGCTGCTCGAGCGAGACGAATTCATTGGGCTTGTGCGCCTGCTCGATGTCGCCGGGCCCGCACACCACGCTCGGAATGCCCGCGCGCGCGAAGAGGCCCGCTTCGGTACCGTACGCCACCTTGCGGCGCGAGCGGTCGGAGGTGAGGGCGCGCACCAGTTGGGTGATCGCCGCCTGCTCGCTGTCGTCGAGGCCCGGCGCCGCGGCGATCTTCATGAACTCGATCGCGCCCGCCGCGTGTTCGCGCTGCATCTTCGGCACGAGCGTCTCGCGCGCGTACTGCTCGATGCGCGCGAAAATCGCGTTGGGGTCGAGCGTGGGCAGATTGCGGAATTCGAATGCGAAGCGACATTCGGCCGGCACGGTGTTGATCGCATTGCCGCCTTCGATCGTGCTGGTCTGCGCGGTCGTGAACGGCACGTCGTAGAGCTCGTCGAATGGGCCTTTTGCGCGGAACTCGTCGGCCATGTCGCGGATGTGGCAGATCAGGCGCGCCGCGTATTCAATGGCGTTCAGGCCGCGCGGCGTGAGCGACGAATGCGCCGCATGGCCGCGCACACAGCATTGATACGCGTTGATGCCCTTGTGCGCCACGATCGGGCGCATGCTCGTCGGTTCGCCGACGATGCAGCCCTCGGGCTTCACGCCGCGCTTCACCAGCTCTTCGATCATGAGCGGCGCGCCCACGCAGCCCACTTCCTCGTCGAACGACAGCGCGAGATGCAGCGGCTTCGCGAGCTTCGTTTGCTGGATCTCGGGCACGAGCGAGAGGGCGGTGCCGATAAAGCCTTTCATGTCGCAGGTGCCGCGGCCGTAGAGCAGGCCGTCGCGGATCTCGGGCTTGAATGGGTCGCTGTCCCACTTCTGGCCGTCGACGGGCACGACGTCGGTGTGGCCCGAGAGCACGATGCCGCCGTCGGTCGAGCCGTCGTGCGCGGGCAGCGTGGCGAACAGGTTGGCCCATTTGCCGTCGTGGCCGTAGGTGAGCGTCGATTCGATGCCGCGTGCGCGCAGGTCGTCGCGCACGGTCTCGATCAGCCCGAGATTCGGATGGCGGCTGACCGTGTCCATCGACACGAGACGGGTGACCCAGGGGAGCGAGGCAGGCGAGGAAACTTCGGAGGACGGCGTGGAAGACTGCGCTGATTCAGCGGCGATGGTCATGGTGGACTCCAGCTTGCTTGTCCATCCATATTACCCAAAAAGAATGACCCAGGCCAAAGCCGCCGGCAGCAATGGCTCGTTGCAGGACGAGAACGCGCGCAGGAGGGCGCATCAGGGCACATCGGCGCGCGTCAATATGCGATCGCGTCGAATTCGATTTCATGACGCGTTGCAGCATCGCGAAGTTGCGTCGCGAGGCTGCGTCGATTTTGCGCCGGCGTATGCGCGCATTGCGCGCGCATACGCCGCCAGCCCGTTCAGGCGCTCAACGCGCCGCGGCCCGCGCGGGCGCGCCGAGTGCGCGCAGCGTCTCCTTGACCGTGGCCACGCGCACCGCGAGGTCGGGGCTGCGCGTTTCGATGCGCAGCTTGTCCTGGCCCGCGAGCTTGACGTGCTTGTGCTTCTGCACCATTTCGATGATGCGCATGGCGTCGACGGGCGGATTCGGCACGAATTGCAGCCCGATCACGGCTTCGCCCGCATCGATCTTGGTGATGCCGAGCGGCTTGGCCGCGAGGCGCAGACGATGCGTTTCGATGAGCGCGTGCGCCTGCGGCGGCATTTTGCCGAAGCGGTCGATCAGCTCTTCCTGGATACCGTCGATCGAATCGTCGTGCTCGCAGTTCGCGAGACGCTTGTAGAGCGACAGCCGCTCCTGCACGTCGCCGCAATAGTCGGCGGGCAGGATCGCGGGCGCGTGCAGGTTGATCTCCGTGGTCGCGGCGAGCGGCGCGTTCAGGTCCGGCTCGCGGCCGTCCTTGAGCGCCTTCACGGCGTCGTTGAGCATGTCGGTGTAGAGCTGGAAGCCGATCTCGTGGATCTCGCCCGACTGCTTGTCGCCGAGCACTTCGCCGGTGCCGCGGATTTCGAGGTCGTGCATCGCGAGATAGAAGCCCGCGCCCAGCTCCTCCATC
>Ga0164242_10001955_pt1 | contig 24112 bp, 19 predicted proteins | sample OricomgcompostMG_FD_108783 | JGI IMG/M metagenome (GOLD analysis project Ga0164242, IMG submission 108783) | Miracle-Growth compost microbial communities from Emeryville, California, USA - Original compost - Miracle growth compost (MG) ...
CCATGAGGATAACGGAATGACAGATCGAGAACCCATCAAGGTATACGAGCTTGCAAAAGAACTCGGTATTGATTCGATTTCTCTGGTAGACAAACTGAAGACATTGGAAATCAACGTAAAAAACCACATGAGCGAGCTTTCGGACAGCGATGTCGAAAGAGCACGCTCGGTTTTGAAAACGGGGAGCGTCTCCGGCAAAGAAGCCGCGGGAGCCACGAAAAGCAAGACCGGCACCAAAACCACGGGCGCCAAAAAGGTAGTCACCCGTCGCGCGACTAAAACCGCGAAAGCCACGGAAGAGCCGTCGGCCGCTTCTCCCGCTCCGGAGAAACCGAAAGCCGTTCGAAAACGCGCGTCGTCCGCATCCGCAACGACGCCGACGGAATCGACTCCAGTCGCCGCCGCTTCGACCAGCAGTTCAACCGTGATTCGCCGCCGCCAACTCTCGGACGGCGCGACTCAGACCGTGACTTCGACGATTTCGACGACGACCGGAACCGAACCTCAAAAAGAAGCTCCGGCCGCTCCTGAAGTCGTCTCGCCCGAAGCTCCCGAAGTTCTGCAAGCGAAAAGCGAACCCGTTGCCGCCGCTCCTCAGACCGAAACCGTTCAAGATCAAGACGGCCGCGTCGAAACCGTTCGCACCGAAGTGAAAACCGAAGGCGGAAAAACCACCACTTCGATCATCCGCCGGACGGAAACGACGACGCTCACGACTTCCAACCTGAAAGACGCCCCGAAAAAGAGCCTGCTTCGAATCATCGAACAACCGACCGCTCCGAAAGGCGGCCTGAAAATGATCTCGGGCCCCGCTCGCCCAGCGACCGACGATGGTAAAAAAGGCGGCTTCAAATCGGATCGCGACGGATTCAAATTCGCCCGCGTCGACAAAGAAAATCTCGATCGGATGGCCGAAGAAGAAGCGCGCAAGCGCGGTCCGAAGGCATTCGATACGGCGGTCAAACCCGAAGACGTCAAATTCGGCGATTATCGCAAAAAAGAGATGATCTTCGTTCCGAAGAAGAAAAAAGCTCCGGTCGGAAAAGACATCAGACACACCGAAATCACCGTCGCGGCCGCGCATAAACGCGTCGTCGAGATGGGCGATTCGATCAAGGTCTCGGACCTCGCGGCCCAGATGGCGATCAAAGCCAACGAGCTGATCAAAAAACTCATGAAAATGGGAACGATGGTCACGATGAACCAGATGATCGACTTCGATACGGCTTCGCTGGTCGCGAGCGAATTCCAGTACGAAGTGAAAAACGTCGCGTTCAAAGAAGAAGCCCTCTTGGCCGCCGAAACCGACAGCCCTGAAGACTTGCTCCCTCGTCCTCCGGTCGTGACCATCATGGGTCACGTCGATCACGGTAAAACCACCCTTCTCGATGCGATTCGCGAGGGGAACGTGGCGGCAGGCGAGGCCGGCGGCATTACTCAGCACATCGGCGCGTACACCATCACCAAAGACGGCAAAATGATCACCTTCATCGATACGCCGGGCCACGAAGCGTTCACGACGATGCGTGCCCGAGGCGCGAACGTCACCGATATCGTGATTTTGGTCGTCTCGGCCGACGACGGCGTGATGCCTCAAACCCGCGAGGCCCTCGCCCATGCGAAAGCGGCCGAAGTGCCGATCATCGTCGCCGTGAACAAGATCGACAAGCCGGGAGCGAATCCCGAAAAGATCAAGCAGGGCTTGGCCGAGCTGGATCTCTTGGCCGAAGACTGGGGCGGACAGACGATGTTCATCCCCGTTTCGGCTCTGAAGAAGACCAACATCGACAAACTGCTCGAAGCGATTCTGCTCGTTGCCGAAGTCGAAGATTATAAAGCCAACCCGAACACTCCGGCTCGCGGGGTCGTGCTCGAAGCCCGTCTCGAAAAAGGACGCGGGCCCGTCGCCAGCATTCTCGTCAACCGCGGAACCTTAAAACAAGGCGACATCGTGGTGAGCGGAACCCAATGGGGACGCGTGCGCGCGATGACCAACCATTTGGGCGAAACCGTGAAGGAAGTCATGCCGGGTATGGCGGTCGAAATCCTGGGATTGGACGGCGTTCCGAGCGCGGGCGATCAATTCGATGCCGTTGCCGACGACCGCGCGGCCACTACCTTGGTCGATCACCGCATTCAACAAGCCCGCGAAAAACGATCCATGTCGTCGAAAGCGACTCTCGAAGATCTGTTCGCCAAGGCTCAGGCCGGCGAGCTGAAAGAACTGAAAGTCGTCTTGAAAGCCGACGTGTTCGGATCGGTCGAAGCGGTTCGCGACAGCTTGACCAAGCAATCGACCGACAAGGTGAAAGTGAAAGTCATCCATGCCGCCACCGGCGGGATCACCGAAAGCGACGTGATGCTGGCCAACGCATCCGAAGCGATCATCATCGGCTTCAACGTCCGTCCCGAAACCAAAGCCCGGGCGACCGCCGAAGCCGAGCACGTCGAGATCAAGTGTTACAACATCATCTACGAACTGCTCGACGACGTGAAACTCGCGATGGCGGGACTGCTCGACAAGAAAAAGGTCGAAACGTATCTGGGCCGCGCCGAAGTCCGTCAAGTCTTCAATGCTCCGAAAATCGGAACCATTGCCGGCTGTTTCATCGTCGACGGCAAGGTCATCCGCAATTCGAACATTCGTTTGCTGCGCGACAGCCGCGTGATCTTCGACGGCAAGCTCGGTTCGCTGAAGCGCTTCAAAGATGACGCGAAAGAAGTAGCGCAAGGCTACGAATGCGGGATGTCGGTCGAAGGTTATAACGATATCAAGGTCGGAGACCTCATCGAAGCGTATCAAGTGGAGATGATCACCCAAGAACTGTAAAAAAGAAGTACCTCTATGGATGAAATTCGATTAAACAGAATCCGAGCCATGATGAAGGACGAACTTTCGGTCATCATTAACCGCGAGCTGAAAGATCCGCGCGTTCCGTTCGTCACCGTGACGGACGTGCAGATCACCCGCGACGCGAAACAGGCGACCGTGCTGGTTTCCATCCTCAACATGGACCAGACCCACGCCGATCCCGAACTCATTGAGGATTGCCTGACCGCACTCAGAGACTCGAAGGGTTATTTGAAAAAGCAACTCGGAGCGCTGATGCAGCTGCGGTTCATCCCCGACCTGATCTTCCGCGAAGACAAGGGGCTGGAGAACACGCTGCGCGTGCACGAGCTTTTAAAGCAGCTCGCCGACGAAAAAGGACAAGGCGAGAAAAAGCAGGAGGAGAAGAAGCAAGGTCAATGAGTCTGAATGGAGCGTTTTGGATTTCCAAACCCGAAGGACTCACCTCGAGCGACGTCGTCGTTCGACTCAAAAAGACTTTGACTGAATTCGGTTACTTCAACCGTTTCCCCGAGGGCCCGAAAGGCCCCAAACTTAACCTGAAAATCGGCCACGGCGGAACGCTCGATCCCTTTGCGACCGGCGTGCTCGTCATCTTAGTCGGCGAAGGAACGAAGCTCGCCGACGCTTACCTGCACTCTACCAAGTCGTATCGAGGAATCATCGCCCTGGGCTCGCGCACCGATACCGGCGATCGCACGGGTTCGGTCGTCGAAGAAAAGCCGGTTTCGGAACTTCCCCCCGCCGAATGGCAAGCCCTCGCCGATACCTTTACGAACGAACTCTACTGGCAGACGCCGCCGATGTATTCGGCAAAAAAACATCAAGGTCAATCGCTCCATCACCTGGCTCGCCAGGGCATCGAAGTCGAACGCAAAGCGATTTTAAAGAAAATCGAAGAGTTTCACGTTCGCCCCCTGAACGCGAACGAGCTGGAGTTTCAAATCACCTGCGAAAGCGGAACCTACGTGCGCGTGATCGCCGAAGATTTAGCGAAAAAGGCGGGCATGGTAGGCCACCTCAAGACCTTGGAGCGCACGCAGACCAGCGATGCCGAACTGAAGGAATGCCTCGGCCTGGAGCCCTTCATCGCCCTACTCGCCGAGCAGACTCCGCTTGCGGCAATGACCGCTTTTCATCCGATTACGAAAATCGCCGAGCACTTACCGTCGATCTGGGTCGACCCGCGCCGCGCGAGCGACCTGAAAAACGGCGTCGTTCGAACCAGCCAAGACGTCTGCTTCGAAGCGCATCACCTTTATCCGACCCGGCGTTATGCGCTGGTGCGCCTCAATACTCCCGATCACGCGCCGGTGGCGCTTCTCGAAAACGAATTCGAGCACGAGCGATTCAGACTTCAAAGGATCATTCACGCATGAAGACACGAGGGGGGCTTAAGATTACCGTCTGGGCCTTCGCCTCCCTCGCTTTCGGCGCTTGCTCCACCCCTTCGACCGAAATTTGTCCGGGCCACGTCGAGTTCTCGTCCCCGCAAGCGATCGGCTTCAACCACAACGAAAAGCTGTTGGTCTGCGGCGACGATTCGCGTGAAAGCTGGAAGAACATCCCTCCTGCTCAGTCGGAATTTCATTTGCGGACTTTTTTAAACCAACGCGCCTACTTCCGCCCGAAATTCGAGTACCGCGATTCCGAGCTTTTCGTCGATCCGGGGGCCTTGCAACGGACACGCGAAATTATTTATCAAGGCGCGCCCGAACATTTCGACGACTACCGGCTTCGCGACGTCGTCGGGGTTCCGCTCACCTCAGACATCCTGAATACGATCGAGGGATGGACCTTGGCTCGTTTGAAAAATATGGGCTTTGCTTGCCCCGATGTGAAAATCCGTGCCGTCAAAGAAACCGGGATCGTCACCGTGAACATCACCCCGGGCCCGCGCTACTCGATTACCGAGCCCACCATGAAAGACACGCTCGGGCTTTATGACAAGACGATGCGACGCTTCGACGCGTTCGCCCTGGGCGCTCCTTATCGGGCCGAGTGGATGAAATTGAGTTCGATTCGCGCCGAAAACGACGGCATCGTCGTCAGTTCGCAGCTGCTTCACACTTGTCCGCAAGTCGGTCCCGAATCGAACATTCAACCATTGAACATTCAACAGCAGATCATCGGCGGTGAAAAAAGGCTCGTTACCGTCGGCCTGGGCGCCAGTACCGAAGAAATCCCGATCTCGCAACTCAGCTGGAAAAGCGTGCGCATGGATCAGAACGGCTCGAACCTACTCGTCTCGCTCTACGCCTCGCAACGCGAGCAAAAGCTGAAAACGACTTACGCCTATTACCTGTTTAAGAACGCTCCTCGCTTCGATCTTTCGCCTTCGATCGAACTCGACCGTTCGAACGAACGCACCTACCATTCGAGCGAAATCCAAGCCTCGCTTCCGTTTTCGTATCACGGCGACACCGAAGACCACTCGTGGTTGGCGTCGTTCGGTCCGGCCGCGAGCCGGGTTTATTCGGACAAAGACGTCACCTTCTTTTCGCTGATCGGACGCCTGAACCTGACTTCACATGACTACGAACTCTATCAAGCTGATCCGCGTTCGGGGTACTCCCTCGATTTGAATGCCGAGGTTCTTTCACCCGGCCTTCAGATCGCGCCGATCGCGACTTTGTTGGGCTTCACGGGCAGTCATTTGTTTCAGGTGAATTGGGTCGACCCCCCGCAATGGATCTTAGGCTTCCGCTACGCGCTTGCCACGACCGTCACCGATCAAATTCCGGGAAGCGCTACGATTCTTCCCGCGCAGTACTTCCTGACCCTGGGCGGTGATCAGAACCTTCGCGGATTCGGACGAAACGAAATCACGAATCGATCGGTCGGGGGCCTGACCTCGGCCGCGTTGGGGACCGAGCTTCGCTTCGCCAAAACGCTTCCGGTCGGGATCGAGCCCTTTATCTTTTTCGACCTGGGTTCGCTCGGCGAAAAATCGTTCGATCTCGAAAGCACGATCTATTATTCGCCGGGCTTCGGAATTCGCTGGAGCACGCCCTTCGGCGCAATCCGAAGCACGCTTGCCCATGGCTACCTCTCTAAAAATCGCGAGCAGAACGAAGACCTCGAACACCTTCAGTTCTTCGTCAGCTTCGGAAAGGAGTTTTGACGGATGAAACGGATCTTGAAAAGAACCGCCGTCGCGCTGCTCCTGGTGATTCCGCTCGTGATCGTCACACTCGCTGCCGGGATCGCCACGGCCTGGCTCAAGCCTAAATGGGTACTGACGGACGAGAGGCAGCAATGGCTCTTTGATCGCTTCGCGGCCTCGCTTTTTACCCAAAAACCCGAGCACCTAGGACTTGAGATTTTGCCGAATGGCTGGTTCGGGAAAAAGATCAAGATCGAACTCTCTCCGTTCTGCCTCAAAACCCCCAAGTCCTGCTTCGAAAAAACGCACGTCGAATTCGCCTTCCGTTTCGTTTCATGGAAGAAAATTCGTCTCGACGAAATCGGCCCGGTCGAAGTGCTCAACCGCTTCATCACGCTTCCGGAATCGTCCAAAACCCAACCGAAGACCGAACCCGGATTTTCAATTTGGGATCACCTTGAAATCCCGGCCGACCTGACGATCCGTCAGTTGCGGGTGGAGTCGCCGCAAATCACCCTGCCCGGGAAAAATCCGCTGGTCGGAGCGGTTTCCATCCAAGGCGAAGACTCCTCGCGGCTTCAGATCGACGCGTCGGCCAAGAATGCTGAAGGACTTCAGCTCAAGGCGCAAATCGCGACAGGGTTTACCTACGGCGAGAAAAACGATTTTCACGCGAAGCTCGAAGCGCAAAACGGGCCAGACGGCTGGAAGATCGACGGCGCGCTCGACGGTTCGGTGCTTTGGACCCGTCTATCGGCCGATCTTCGCGGCGGGCTCTCGATTAAACGAATGATCCCCTGGGTGGACACGCTTTCGGTCAAAAACCTGGTCATCCACCGCGATCAAACCTTAAAGCTTTCGGCCGACCTCGAAACAAGACTTGAACCCCGACTCAATTGGGAAGCCCGCGTCTCGGCCCTGCCGAAGGTTAAATTCAGAACCGACCTGACGGGAAAACTGAACGTCGTCGAAAAAAATGATTCGTATCAGTATCAAGTCCGGGTCGGCCCGCTCTCTCAGAAAGGGATCGACCTGACGGCCATCCTCGAAGGCGGCTTTCCGTTCCCGAAAGGGCTCGAATACCGCTACGGACTTCAGCGCGCGCTCGTGAAGCTCGACGTGCCGGATTTTCAAAAGCTCGTGCGCCATCTTCGAACCACGAGTTCAGCCATTCCCGCTCCGTTCTCGGCATTGAAGGGCTCGATCCATCTTCAGGCCGGAAACGAAGACGCGAACCTGGAACACGACACGCTTCCGCTTCAACTCATCACCGCACTCGATTCTTCCGAACAAGCGGTGAAAACCCAGTCGAACGGAACACTCGTGTTCGATCCCCATACGAAAAGAATCCGCGTGAACGGCGGCACCCGAATCGAACTCGTTCGCTTTACGCTCCCCGATCTCGATCTGCTGACGCCACAACCCGCGCTCGCCAACGATTCGAGGATCGTGTCGTTGAAAAAGCTCAAAAAAGAAGAAAAGAAAGAAGTCGAAGAGAAGGAGCTCGATCCGTCGCAGGCGAAATTCGACTTTACCTGGAAGGTAACGACCGCGCCTTCGGGAATCCAGGTGAACTATCCCGTTTTTCACCCCTACGCGCCCGCGCAGGTTTCTTGGAATGTGGGCGTCGCCCACAACCAATCCGAAAACGACGGCGAAATCGATTTGCTTCCCTTCGACGTCGAATACCTGAACCGCAAGGCCCATGTCGATCACCTTCGGTATTACCTGAAAAAGGGCGAAAAGATTTTTCATTACGACGGAAAGCTCACGATCCCCAAGACGGACTACACGCTCACGGTCGTGGTTTTCGACGAAAGCGGAAAGCCCAAGGTCGAGTTTTCGAGCGAACCGCCGCTTTCGCAAGACAACATCATTTCATTGCTCTTATTCAACCAGACGACGAACGAACTTACGCCTGACGAAAGCAACTCAGTGGCCAATACCCAGGCCGCCGTCACCAACCGGGCCTTGGGTTTATTTTCCATTTGGGCCTTGTCGAGCACGCCGATCGAGGCCGTAAACTTCAACCCGACGACGAAGGTGTACTCGGCCCGTGTGAAGCTCGCAAACGGGCTGACCGCCACCATCGGCACCGACTGGGAAAACACGCAAGAAGTGGCCTTGCGAAAACGGATCGGCCGCAACTGGGTGCTCTCCACGATGGTCCAGACGGATAAAGAGACGAATACCGAGAGCAAAAAAACCTTGCTCGAATGGTTCAAGCGTTTTTAATTGAGGAATGGCCGATTTAACGGCCGACGAACACGCCCTTTTTGAAATCGAATGCCACCGGATGCGACATTTTATCGATGGTCAGATTGAGCAGCGCCGAACGTTTACCCTTCAGATACGCCTGTACCTCGAACTGATCCATCGTAAAAACGCTTTGGCCATTCAAATGGGTGACGAGCATGCCCGGCTTCACGCCGACTTTTTTCGCGCTCTTCGCCACGGGCGAATCGATCGCGTCGATCGTTTCGATTTTAACCTTTCGAATCGGCGGCACGAAGTAAAACGTAAAGATCGGACGCGATCTCGGAAAAAGCCCTTTTTCTTCCCGGCCCGGAGGCATCGGTTCGAAACGAATTTGCTTTTGGGCCAGATCGAGGGTGTAGCTCGTCTCGGAAAGATCGATGCGTTTTTTGCGGCCTTTGCTGTGGTCTACTCCCCATTCCGACTGAAACGAAAAAAGATCCTTCAGCGATTGAATGAAAGTGCGAGACCAGGTCGTGTCGGGGTCCAAATCGACCTTTCGCCATTCGACGTGTGTCGGATTTTTAGGAACGAATTTTTCGGAGTACTGACTGAGGATGTCGCGACCGATGATGCCGTAACAGCAACTGCGCGGAAAATCCGGAACGTAAGCCCATTCGGATTTCTGGTTTTTAAAGCTGGTCTTTTCGATCGGGACGCCGACGATGCTGGCGTCGTCGAAATTCAGGTACGGTTTTTTCGGATCGAGCGGCTCGGACCAGCCCAGCTCTTGCATCTGATCGTAATCGAGCGTGCTTTCGGCCTGATCGGGCTTCAGCCACATCGTGGTCACGTATTCGGTCAAACCTCGTTTTAAGGTGAGTTTGACCGTATAAGCGCTGCCGTAACGCTTGGCCGGCGTTCGGAACGCATCTCCGTCGAGCGTTTGCGCATGCGCCGAACCCGCCAGAGCGACAGTGAATACCGCGAATAAGGTAGCCAATACTCCTCGTTCAATCGTTCTTCGAAGTCGCATACCGACGAACCCCCAATTTTTGCGCGATCGACGAATCGAGTTTGACCTGCATGAAAATTCCTTTTTCGATGTACCGGGTCTGAGCGATCGCGCCGAATTCCTGAAGTTGCGACTGCAATTTGCCTTCGTGATACGGGATCACGAGCTCCCAGGTTTCCATCCGCGTCTTGAAATGATCGAGAATGCGCGTGCGCAGCTTCTTCACCGCTTCGAGATCGAAGGCCGATAAGCGATCCGCGCCGGGAACGACGAGCCTGGCCTGATTCAGCTGGGCTGGAGTCTTCAACAAATCGGCTTTGTTCAGGACGACCATTTTTTCCTTCGTGTCACACTCCAGCTCTTTTAAAACTTCGCAGGTCGTCTCGTATTGCTCTTTGGCCTGCGACGACGAAGCATCGACGACGTGAAGGATCAGATCGGCTTCGCGGATCTCTTCGAGCGTCGAACGAAACGAGGCGATCAGCGAGGTCGGAATGTTTTGGATGAACCCCACCGTATCGATCGCGACGATCGGCGGATGACTGTCGGGGTTCAAGGCCCGAACCGTGGCATCGAGCGTGGCGAAAAGTTTGTCTTCTGAAAGCACCCGGCTTTCGGTCAGCGCATTGAGCAAGGTCGATTTGCCCGCGTTGGTGTAACCCACGATCGCGACCTTGAGCATGTCCTTGCGCGAAGTGCGTTGGACTTTCCGTTCTTTTTCGATCGTCGTCAAACGACCGCGCAAAATCTGAATGCGCCTCTTGACCAAGCGCCGGTCGACTTCGATTTGCTTCTCGCCCATCCCCTTGTTGCCGACGCCGCCGCCCCGCTGGCGTTCGAAGTGGCTCCATAAATGCGCCAGCCTCGGCAGTACGTATTGCAGCTTCGCCAACTCGACCTGGGTCTTGGCCTCACTGGTGCGAGCATGGCGCGAAAAAATTTCGAGAATGACGCCGGCTCGGTCGAGCACGGGCTTGCCCAGAATTTTTTCGATGTTTTGCATCTGACGAGGAGTGAGTTCGACGTCGATGATGAACATGTCGATTCCATCACCCAGTGCTTCGGCTTCGAGCCGAACTTCGTCGAGCTTTCCGGTTCCGAAGTAAGTGCCGGCTACGATCCGTCGCATGGGGGCGCAAACGCGGCGAAGCGTTTCGACCCCGCAGGTATCGAGCAGGCGGTCGAGTTCGTTGAGCGATTCTTCGTCGACGCCCAAGGTAAAGGCGCGCGCAGGCAGGTCGGGATGCGAGGATCGGGGTAAAAGCGATTCGGTATTTTCGATCATGTTTTTTTAAAATCTATTTCAAAATCTGGTATTCTCAGTTTCATGAATCTTTCCGCGAAAAACCGAGGAACCATCATCAGCCTGAATGGAAAAATCATACCGATAGACGAGGCAAATGTCTCGGTTTTTGATCGAAGTTTCCTTTACGGAGACAGCCTTTACGAGGTGGTTCGCACCTATCACGGAAAGCCCTTCCGCCTGAAAGAGCATTTAATTCGCATGGAGAAGTCTGCCGCCCTTTGTCAGATGCGATTGACCCAATCCATTGAAGAATACGAGCGCCACATGCTGGAAGGCATCGAGGCGTTTCGAGCTCAACCCGGCAAGGAAAACGACGACGTTTATGTGCGAATCATCGTCTCGCGCGGGAGCGGAAAAATCGGGTTCGGCCTCTCCAACGTCGAAACCGATTCGGTCTACGCGATCATCGTCGAGCCGATCTCGATGTTCCCGAACAAACCGATGGATGTGGGGATGAAGCTTCAAATCTCGAAGCGCATCCGCAACAGCCCGAAGGCGCTCGACCCCGCGATGAAATCGGGGAACTACCTGAACAGTCTTTTGGCCTACCTAACGGCGGCCGACGACGGATACGATGACGCTTTGATGGTCGATCAAGAAGGATTCATGACCGAAGGGACGACCTTCAATATTTTTTATGTAAATCGCGGAATCGTAGCGACCCCGCCGCTCGACGTCGGTATTTTGGACGGAGTGACCCGCCGGGCGATCATCAATCTTTGCATCGAAGAGGGGATTCCCTGTCGCGAAGTCCGTTTTCCCAAGGAGTATCTGTACCAGGCCGACGAGGTGTTCGCGTCGAGTTCCTTGAAGGAAGTGCTTCCCGTCGTCGATCTCGACGGCAAAAAAATCAACGGCGGCAAAATCGGCCCGATCACGCTGAAGCTGAAGGCTGCGTTCGATTCGTTGGTCAAAAACGAGTTGAAGCTTTAATCACTCGAACTTAGTTCGTTCCCAGTTTGGCCGAACACACGAGTTCTTGCGTATCGGCGCCGGTCGATGCGTCCGAGCGAAGGCCGAAGATTTCAGTCGTCAGCAGGGCTTTCACGTCCGTTCCCGGTTTCATCACCGAGACTTCGGGATATTCGAAGGTGAACTGCACCGAGCCCGATCCTTCGGGGATCATGACTTGGGCCAAGAAAGCCGCGTATCCCGAATGCAAAGGCTTCACGCGATTGAGCGTGAGTTGATCGGAATTGGCCGTCCCCGGTTCTTCGTCACCCGAGCGGTAATAAAAACTTCCGAGCTGATCGTTCGCAAGCGATACGATCACATGGTCGGTATTGCTCGCATCGAGAAAGCGGCAGTCGATCGACTGGCTCGCAGCCATGGCCGAGGTACCGATCAGAGACATCGAAAAGAGCGCTGCCGACAAGAGTGAAAAAGTTTTCATACTTTCAGGCTAATCGCCTTTTTTGCGACCGACAACTCAAAACCATGCGAGATCAAACGTTGCATGAGTTTTTGACGGAGTTCCATCCGATCCTCGATCTTTTTCAAACTGCTGCGGCGCAATGACTTTTCAACCAGCGCACAGGCCTTTTCAAGCTCTTCATCCTCGTTAAATTCCAGGGCTGAGATTTCTTCGCTCAGTCCCTTCTCCTTGAGTTTCTGCTGAACATAGCGCTTCCCTTTGCCTCGACGGGAATACTCGCGAAACAAAATGCCCGCGAAGCGCTCATGATCGATCACCTTCAAACGCTCGCATTCGTCGAGCACGTGTTCGATCCAGCCTGCGATCCGCTGGTGGTTTTCTTCGGTGTCGTTTCGGATCACGAATTTGCGGGTGAGGTAAAGCCTCAATTTAGGACGAGAGGTTTCGCGGCGCCCACAATAAAAGAGGGCCATGTTCATGACGTCTTTTTGAGATTCGGGAACCCACGATTTCATAATTTTCGAAGAATCTGCGCGTGCAGTTTTCCGTTACTCGCGACGATGGACGAACCCCGAACGTCGAAGGCCTTGCCCTCGAAATTCGTGACCTTTCCGCCGGCTTCGCTGACCAAAAGAGACCCTGCCGCCGTATCCCACGGCGCCAAATGGCTTTCCCAAAATCCATCGAATACGCCGCGCGCGGTGTAAGCGAGATCGAGGGCGGCGCTTCCGGGACGACGAACGGCCCGCGCCACGCGGCTGACTTTTTCGAACGAGGTCATTTCGTCCGAAAGCGCATTTTGCTTATGATAAGCAAAGCCGGTCGACAGCAACGCGTCTTTGATCTTCGTCGATTTCGAAACCCGCATGCGTTTGCCGTTGATGAATGCGCCTCTTCCTTTCACCGCGGTGTAAAGCTCTTCCAGAATCGGGTGGTAGGTCACGCCCACGACCACTTCTTGGCCGACCATGGCCGCCACCGTGACACAGAACATGGGAAAGCGATGAACGAAATTCGTCGTGCCGTCCAGCGGGTCGACGATCCACATCCCTTTTTGACCCGGCTTTAAAACGCCCTTCGCGTTCGTTTCTTCGGTCAACAATCCGAAATCGGGGGCGTATTTTTTCAGGACGCCGAGCGCGACCCTTTCGGCCTCGAAATCGGCGTTCGTCACTAGGCCTAATTTTCCCTTTTCGCGAACCTGCAGCGGACGGGTAAAATGCTTGCGGATGACGGCCCCCGCCTTCAGGGCGGCCTCAACGGCTCCGGCCAACAATGAATCATGCGATTTCATGGAAATCAGTCTATCAGAGCCGTCAAACGAATGACACGATTTTCGTGGATTGACGCAAAGACGGGCGCGGACGTAAAATAAAAGATGCAGTACAGGTCTAGGAGGGACCTTCAACTTATGGCATCGTTTATCTATTTTTATTCGAAATTTACCGAAGAGTTCCTACTCCTGTCTGCCGCGGCAATGTTCGCGCTGCTCTCCGTTTATTGCTATCATTGGGTGATCAAAAAACGCCGCCTGGGTGCCGCCCGCAACCAAGTTCCGGCGGGAATGGTGAAGGCTTACCTCAACCAGCTCATCCAAGAAGCCCAATTCGTCCGCACCCAACTGTTCGGCCTGATCGCCAACGGTGAAACCCCCGAAAACATGGCCGCGTTTCAAAGCCTTCTTTTAAAGGGCCAAGCGCCGTCTTCCGATTTTTCATCCGCCTCTTTTTCGACCGATTCGTCGGCCGGCACCGCTTCAAGCGGAGCGGCGATTCCCTCTGATCTGCTGGAGCGCCTGAAAGCATTGGAAGCGCAGCTTTCCGAAAAAGAAAGCATGGTCGTGAACATCAACGTCGAAAAAACGAAGCTGCTTGAAGAAATCGATCAGATGAAACAAAACGAGCAAGCGATGCAAAACGCGGCTTCGTCGTCGAACACCGATGATCTGGTCAAAAAAATCAAATCGCTCGAAGAACGACTTGAGGAGTACTCGCTGTTCGAAGACGACCTCGCGAATCTGAAACGCCTGCAACAGGAAAACACGCAACTGAAAAAACGCCTTGAAGAATCGGGCGTGGCCGCTACTTCGGTTGTCGCCGACGAAGAACCGGTCGTCGAGCCCGGGGTCCATGCGCCGGAATCGTCCGAGCCTTCCGAACCCTCGATTCAAGCCCAGTCCGACGAGCCGATTTTAAAAGAATCAGGACCGTTCGCGCTCGATCAAAACGCGATCGATTCGCTTTTGGACGGCGTCACCCCGACTTCGCCGGAAAAACAGGAAGCCAAGCCGGAAGCACAAGCGGAAGAACCTCAGCCGGAAGCTCCGGCAGAAACTCAAGCGGCGGCACCCGCTACCGAACCCGAAGCGCCTTCGGATGAATTCGAAAAGCTCGTCGACTCGGTTGAAAACAGCCTTGAGTCGGTCGTGGCCGCTCCGGCTACGGAAAATCCGACCGCCGAAAGCCCGGCTCAAAAAACGGACGAAGAGCTGCTTAAAGAATTCGAAAACCTGCTCAATTCCTGATCCGTCGCTTAATCCGTTGCTTTTTCAAGCTGACGCTTTAAGCGCTGATTCTCGATCTTCTGCATCTTCGTACGAAAGTCGATCAGCTTTCCGATCCGGTAAAGCAACGAGTTCTCCTGCAAGCCGTCCGATTCTTGCGGGCGCCATCCCTCCAGCACGTCCCGCTGGTATTGCTGCTCTTTCTGCACGATCACGCGCACGGACGGCTTTCCGTCGTAAAAACCCTTCGCGAGCGAAACGCGAAACCGGTACTGGGCTTTGACGTAGGGGCTGACCGAACCGGCCGAATCGATCAGGTTGCGTTCGGCGGTGTTGTCGATCCACTTCGTTTGCAAGGTGCCGTTCTCGCGATTGACGATCTCCATCGGACTTTGCTTTAAGGCATCGACGGCGGCTTCCCACGCTAAGGGGTATTCGGTGACGAAAATACGGGTGTAGATCGTGTCGGCATCCCCGCCGACTGATTTTTTGTATGCGCTCATGCAGCCGGTCATGCTCACCCCAACCAGCGCCAGAACCAAAATTTTCAACGAAGTTCTCATGAATTTTAGTGTATCATAACCCCATGAGCGTAAAAGAAGTTTGCCGGGTCCTGAAGATGGAGGCCCAGGCCATTCAGAAAGCCGCCGAACAGTTCGAGCAAAAACCCGAGTGGTCCAAGCCTCTGTCGGACGCGATCGAATTGATCTTCGACCGGACTCAAAAGGGCGGTCGACTGATCGTCCTTGGAATCGGAAAATCCGGAAAGATCGGCGCAAAAATCGCGGCCACTCTTTCCAGCACCGGAACCCCGTCGCTCTTCATCCATCCGACCGAAGCCTTGCACGGCGATTTGGGGATCGTCCATTCGTCGGACGTCGCCCTGGCGATCAGCTACACCGGCAACACCGAAGAATTGCTGACCTTGCTTCCGTTCTTCGAACGGCGAAACGTCCCGGTCATCGGCCTGGGAGGCAACCCGAACTCAAAATTAGCCGAGAAAAGTACGTATTGGATTCATGCCCCGGTCGACGAAGAGGCCTGCGCACACAATTTGGCGCCGACGACGAGCACGACGCTGGCGCTGGCCATCGGCGATGCAGTGGCCATGACCCTGATGAAAATGCGCGGCTTCAGCGCGAACGATTTTGCGCTCAATCATCCCGGCGGATCGTTGGGCCGCCGATTGCAACTTCAGGTGCGCGATCTGATGCACAAACTCAGCACCATTCCCGTGGTTTCCGAAACCGCTTCAATGGATGAAATTTTGAAACTTTCGACCGAAAAAAAACTGGGCGGCGTCCTCGTCTGTCAGGGAAAGACCCTGCTCGGATTGATCACCGACGGCGACATTCGTCGGGCCCTCGCCCACCGTGAAAAGTTCTTTTCGCTGATGGCACGGGATATCATGACCCGCAATCCCGCGACCGTTTCGGATTCGCTGCTGGCTTACGATGCGCTTCGGATGATGGAAGAGCGCGAAAGTCAGATCAGCGTTCTTCCCGTAGTCGACTCGGACCGTCATCCCGTCGGTTTGCTTCGCATTCACGATCTGGTTCAGACGCTCTAACCCCCCTTTCAGACCGCCCGAATATGATTGCACGGGTTGAAAAAGCCCCTTACCATGAAGGTCAAGGTTAAATCTATGAAAGGACAATACAAATGAACAAGAAGCGAACCTTCACGGCATTGGGCGCGGCCCTGCTGAGCGCGGCCATCATCGTTGCCTGCACCAGCGACAACGCGAAAGCCAAGATTAACATGATTTTTAAAGACGCCCCGAAACCGGGAGTCGTCGCGAAAATCGGAAACGACGAAATCACCGAAGATCAACTCATCGGCGATGCGCAACTCGAACTCCTTCAGCTGAAAAAACAGGAATACGACCTGAAAATGAGCCAGCTGAACAAACTCGTTCAGGAAAAAGTCCTGGGCGCGGAAGCGAAAAAAGACGGCATCGCTTCGGTCGACGAGTTCATCAACAAAAAAATCACCAAGGGTGAAGTCAAAATCTCGGATTCCGAATACAAAAAATTCGTGAAAGACAAAAACATCCCGGAAAGCAACATCAACGATCAGGTGAAAGAGCGCATTTACGCTTACATGAAGGAGCAAAAACGCGACGACCTGGTCAACGCTTACGTGGCCAAACTGACGAAGAACAACCCGATCGAGGTGTATTTCAAAAAACCGAAATCGAACATCAAGATCGACATCGGCGACGCTCCGTTCGAAGGAAACGAAAACGCGAAGGTGACGATCGTCGAGTTCTCCGACTTCCAATGCCCGTTCTGCGCGCGCGCGGCGAAGACGATCGATCAAGTGAAGAAAAAATACGGAAGCAAAGTCAAAATCGTATTCAAACACTTCCCGCTTCCGATGCACAACAACGCCGAATCGGCGGCACAGGCTTCGATGTGCGTTTACGAACAGAACCACTCCAAGTTCTGGAAGTTCTACGACATCGCTTTCGCGCACCAGGATAAGCTCGATCCTGCCAGCCTCGCGAAACACGCCAAAGACGCCGGCGTCGACGAGAAGAAATTCAAAGAGTGCTACGATGCCAAGAAATACGCCGATTATGTCCGCAAGGACATCGCCTACGGCGAAAAACTCGGCGTTCGTTCGACTCCGACGTTCTTCATCAACGGCCAGCTCTTGAGCGGTGCCCTTCCGCTCGACTCGTTCGCGGAAGTCATCGACGACGAACTGAGTTCGAAATAGTCGTGATTTAACCTGAAAATGAAAGGGCCCTCAGGGAGCGTTCCCCGAGGGCCTTTTTTCATTTGGCCTTGCGCCGATTGATCGACGTGACCTCGCTCGAATACTTCGAGTTACATCCGAAAAGTCCGGACGTCAGTTTTTCGCGATGGGCCGGGGTCAAGGACGATTTTCCGATCACCGATTCGATTGCGTCGCGGTACTCGTGAAAACGCCGATACGAAAGGTCGTTCGGATCGCAAAGATCGTTCGTCCGGTCTTTCAGTTTTTCGACTTGGGCGCAATCGAACGCATCGAAATACTCCATCAACTCGCGATAGGCTTTCTTCTTTTTCTTCGAAGGATTTTTTTCGATATTCGGGACGAACAGTTCGGTTTTGATCCGATCGACGACCTTCGGGTTTTGAAACACGGCCATGGTCATGAAATCCTGCTTCGGGTCCAGATGGCATTCTCCGTAATCGTACAGACCGTAACCTGCGGCGAGAAACCCGACGTCATGATCGTCGTAAAATTTCTCGACGAACTTCTGGGTGGCCGAAGTCTTGATCATCTTTGCGATATCCAGGGTAGGCGGCTCGCTTAAGAAGCCTTCGAATCCTTCGGCATTTCCTTTTTGCTGAACGACGTAACAGTACATCGCCGTCGCGTCTTCGCGCGAAATCGGGATGCTTCGGTGATCGTCGCGGATGTCGAGGTAGCCCATGCCTTTCGGCATGGTCACCTTCATCAAAAATCCGTGCGTGTCCGAATAAGAGATACTCGCCAGCGGTTCGGTCGCGGTGTAGATCCCGTTTCCGAGCTCCGAATTCTGCCGATCGGAATGCAAGGCGAGAGCGGCCACGGTCTTCAGATATTTTTTCCCGATCTCGTTCCCGTCGGCATCTTTTTCGTCGACGTCGACCGGCCCGGTATAGCTGCCGTCTTTGGACGGAAGTACTTTGTATTTGTCTCGCGAACCGTAATGAAAAAACGAGATTTCACGATCCGTCTTTTTCAGATACGGCATCAGCGAGCGGTCTAAGGCTTGCTGAAACTCCTGCTCAGAAATCGCTCGTCCGTCGGGGCAAACGAACTGGGCCAGTTGGGTTACGGTCGTGTCTGGATGAGTCATGCATTGACCGCCCACCGAACCCGCATTCGCGGAAACCGCAAATTGAGAAAAACCGATCAACACCGGAATCAACACCCAAGAAATCATGCTCCCTTTTCGGCAATAGGCGACCTCGCCTTGAATGTGCTATCATCGGGGAATGACATCTTTTTGGAATACGGAGCAGGTAGCCGAAATCCTTCGTCAAAAAATCAGCGGTCCCTCTCGCGAGATCACGTCGATCACCACCGACTCGCGCACAGCGACCCCCGGCTGTTTGTTCGTCGCCATTCAAGGAGACGCGTTCGACGGCCATGACTTCATCCCCCAAGCGATTGAAAAAGGCGCGATTGCCGTCCTGACCGAACGTCCGCTGTCCACGCCTGCACCGGAAGTGACGGTGTTTCAAGTCCCGTCGACTCTGAATGCCGCCCGCAGCCTCGCCCACGCCTATCGAAAGCGATTCGAGATTCCTTTCGTCGCCGTCGTCGGAGCGGTCGGAAAAACAACGACGAAGGAGCTCATCGCTAGCCTCTTGTTGGGAAAATACGAACACGTCCTTAAAACCGAAGGCAGCCAGAACGGATTTTTGGGGATTCCGCTGACCCTCCTCGCCCTGAAGCCCGAGACTCAGATCGCCGTCATCGAAATCGGCATCGACGAAATCGGAGCGATGGACCAGCACCTCGATTTAGTCGAACCCACGCACGCGATTCTGACCGCGATCGGCCCCGAACACCTTCACCAACTCAAAACGGTCGAGATCGCGGCCGAAGAAGAACTGAAGGCTTTCGATTACGCCCTTCAGGAAAAGCTTCCGATCGCGATCAATCTTTCGGACGAATTCGTATCGCAATGGTTTCAAAACCACCAGTTCCGGCTGATCTCGGATTTTTTCCGCACCTATTCGCTCCACGGTTCGCATAATCCGCAGTTTCTCGGCGAATATCGGCCCGAAAAAGCCGAGCTGATCGTACGGACGAATGAATGGACGGAGTCATTCCACCTTCCGCTTCCGGGCGAGCACCACGCGCATAATCTATTGGCCGCCATTACGACGGTCTCGATGCTGGGGTTGACGCCTTCGCAGATGAAGGCCGGACTGGCCCGCTTCAAGACCGCCTACGGCCGGACGGAAATCCACACGATCCCGCTCGACGGTTCGGAAGGTAAAGGCGAAGTTCGGATCATCGGTGATCATTACAACTCGAACCCGACTTCGGCCGTCGCGGCCTTGAAACTGCTGGCGCAAGAAAACCCGTCGGGTACTACGCACGCAGTTCTGGCCGACATGCTCGAACTCGGCGACGACGAAGAGCGTTTTCATCGCGAACTGGCCTCGTCGATTCTGTCGCTGTCGATCGGGCACGTTTGGCTGTATGGCGACCGGATGCGATGGCTGCAAGACGAGCTGAAGCAACGAGGCTATGCGCATTCGCGACACTTCGCGACCCATGACGAATTGATTCGCGCCCTTCGGCCCGAACTTCATGCAGGCGACCGCGTGCTCATCAAAGGTTCGCGCGGAATGAAGATGGAATCGGTGTTGAAGGCGCTGTTGGCAACATCTCAAAGGCCGAAGCGATGAATTCCACGCCCGTTTTTCCGCCTTCGCCCGGGTCCGTCCGTCGCGTGGCCGAGCTTCTAAGACTTGGCGAAACCGTCGCCTTACCTACTGAAACCGTGTACGGTTTGGCGGCGAACGCGCTTTCGTCATCCGCAGTGCTGAAGATTTTCGCCGCGAAAGAACGCCCTTCGTTCGATCCCTTGATCGTTCATGTCGGCAAACACGGACTGGACGATCCGCGAGGCCCGTTGCGTGCCTTGGCCGAAGCGGGTTGGCTCTCGAACGAGATCCTCGGCTGGAGCGGCGTTACCGTCGTCGAAGCCGCGATGAAAACATTCTGGCCCGGACCGTTGACGTTCATCCTTCCGCGCGGACCGAAGATTCCGAAGGAAGTGACGAGCGGACAAGACACCGTCGGCATCCGCTGCCCCGCTCACCCTCTGTTCCAAGCCGTCTTGGCCGAACTCGATTTTCCGCTGGCAGCACCGAGCGCGAACCGCTTCGGAAGGATCTCGCCCACCTGCGCCGATCACGTCGTGCAAGAACTCGACGGACGCATCGCCGGGGTTTTGGACGGCGGTGCCTGCACCGTCGGCGTGGAATCCACGATCATCCAAGTCGAAGATCCGCTCCGAGTCACGCTCCTTCGTCCGGGAAAGATCGGCATCGACGATTTACAAAAAACTTTCAAAACACCGATCGATCGTCGTGCGACAACGGGCGAGCTTCGGCCTGCCTCTCCCGGCCTTTTGGACGAGCACTATGCCCCCCGAAAGCCGTTGATCCTGATTCCGGCGCCGTTTTCGGACGAAAAAACCGTGATGGAAACTTTGGTCGCATTCCCGCCTTCCGACCAAGACGCGATTTTGGCCATGCACGCGATTCCGCCGTATCTTCAAAATCGAAAGCATTCGGTGGAGAAAATTCTTTCGCCTCAAAACTCGGCACAAGAGATGGCGCAAAACCTGTTCGCGACGATGCGTGAACTGGACCGGAACCCGGAAGTGGAACGAATCCTCTGTGATTTACCGGGCGATGGTTCGGGCGGTCTCGCTTCCGCGATCCGCGATCGTTTAAGACGAGCGAGCCGCAACAAACCTTTAATTTAAAGCCGCGTTCGCTCCGTAGTGATCAAACAGGTATTGATACCGGAACGCCTCTTCGGTTTTAATCGCGTTCGGATCGTTGCAGTAAAGGCGCACGTTCAGAACATCGTTCAAATAGGCCGAACGCTCGCGGTACAAATGGTATTCGAACGCACTGGTGCCCCCCAGCAGCTTACACGTACCGGCTCGTTTCATCTGACGAGTATGCTCGGCCTCGTGGCGAATGCCTACCAGCAAGGTACATGGGCCGGAAAAAAATGTCTTTCCGAACCGGACACTTTTGTCGGTATGATTGGTAATGGCGTACTCCTTCTCTTGGTCGAGCGGATTGTACCGAAGTTGGTAACCGTTGAAGTCGACGCCATACACCTGGGCAGCGTAGGTGATGGCCTCGGAATACATTTTCTTTCGAAGCAATTTTGCGATTTTCTTTTGAATGCGCTCGTTTTCCTTCTTCGAAAATTCCTTAAAATGAACCGGATTTTCTTCGTACGGCTTCGATACCAAGTCGTAAATCGTCGGAAGCGGCGGATTCATGCCGCCCCCGCTCAGGTTTTCGACGTGGATGAAAGACCGATGATTCGGATAAATGCAGCTGTGATAAATCTGATCGAATTCGGACGGGTCCAGGTTGACGTGAATGCTCATGAACGCCTGAGCGACGTTGCGAGTAAAGACCGACGAGGCGAACTCGCAAACGGTATAATCGATGCAATTTTTGACCTGATTGACTTCGGCCAAGTCCTTTCCGACGACGGTGATTTTATATTCGGAGGCTTGCGCCGAAAAAATACCCGTACCGACGAAGATCAGAGAGAAAACCAGAGCGCCGACCCAAGTGCGTTTCATGCGCCATAATTTACATTAATAATATATAATAATCAATCAGATCTTGAGTTTGCCCCGGGTTTTCAGGGCAAACTCAACGAGTTTCATTGACGATCGTCGCGATGATAATTTCGCGATCACAGTTTTGCAATTAACGGCGCGATGAGCAAGCTCACGACGCTCATCACTTTGATGAGGATCGCGATCCCCGGGCCCGACGTGTCCTTGAACGGATCGCCGACCATGTCGCCGACGACGGCGTTTTTATGGACTTCGCCGCCTTTTTTATGTCCAGGCAAATGGCCTTTTTCGATGAATTTTTTGGCATTATCCCAAGCTCCGCCCGCGTTCGCCATGTACAGCGAAAGCGTCGCGCCGACCGCCAGGGCTCCGGCGAGCAATCCCGCCAGCGCCGCAGCCCCCATCGTAAAACCCACGAGGCAAGGAGCAACGATCGCGATCAAACCAGGAATGATCATCTCTTTCAACGCGGCCGCAGTCGCGATGTCGACGATCTTCTTCGGTTCCGGATCGGCCTTGAGTTCCATCAAGCCCGGAATTTCTTTGAACTGACGGCGAATCTCGTCCACGATCGCGCCGGCCGCGCGGCCGACCGCAAGCATGGTCGTCGAACCGACCAGGAACGGCAGAATCGAACCGACCAGAATTCCGATCAGGATGTTCGGATCGGTGATCGCTAAGACTACCTCGCCCATGCCCGCTTCCGAACGCACGTGGTTGACTTCCATGTTGAAGGCCGAAAACAGCGCCAACACGGTCAAAATCGCCGAACCGATGGCAAAGCCCTTGCCGATCGCGGCGGTGGTGTTTCCGACCGCATCGAGTTCGTCGGTGATGTCGCGCACTTCTTTTCCGAGGCCCGACATTTCCGAAATCCCGCCCGCGTTATCCGAGATCGGGCCGTAGGCGTCGACCGTCATCACGACGGCCGTACCGCCGAGCATTCCGACCGCCGAAAGCGCGATACCGTAAAGCCCCAGGTATTTGTTCGCCAAGAAAGCGACGAACGCCACGACGAGCATCGGGATCGCGGTCGATTCCATCCCGACCGCAAGGCCGCGAATCAAGTTGGTTCCGGCACCGGTGGTCGAAGCCTGAGCAATCTTCGCAACCGGACTTGCGGAGGTATAATAGTCCGTCACCAGCCCGATCACCGCTCCGCCGATCGCCCCGCAAGCGAGGATCGCGGTCACGGCTTGGGTAACCCCCAGGCAATTCATGACGATGTAAGAAACCACCGCCAGCAAGATCGGAGGCAGGATGAGCGATCCGCGCAACACCATCGCCGGGTTCATGTTCCGCATCGCACGCGCGATGAAGATACAGATGATCGAAACCCCGAGCCCCAAGCCCGAAAGCAAGAGCGGAAGGCCGATCGCGAGCATTTTATTCGTGCCTTCGTCGCCGTTCACGAGTTGAGGAAGTTGAGAGCTGGATGCCGTGATCGCGATCGCCATCGCGGCCACGATCGCAGCGATCATGGATTCGTAAATATCGGCGCCCATACCGGCCACGTCGCCGACGTTATCGCCGACGTTGTCGGCCACGACGCCCGGATTCCGAGGGTCGTCTTCGGGAATGCCTTCGATGACTTTACCGGCGATATCCGAACCGACATCGGCGGCTTTCGTATAAATCCCGCCCCCGATCCGCGCGAAGAGCGCGATCGAAGAAGCGCCGACGGCAAATGCGTGAAGAATCGGGCTGAATTCCGCGTGATCCTTAAAAACAAGATAAACCGTGCCCAAGCCGATCAGGCCCAAAGCGGCGACCGAAAGCCCCATCACGGCACCTCCGTCGAGCGCGGTCAAAAGCGCGTTGGCTTTGATTCCGGTGCGAGCGGCTTCGGTGGTGCGGACGTTGGCAGCGGTGGCTGCTCGCATTCCAACGAAACCGGCAGTCAAACTCAGGATCGCTCCCAATAAGAAGGAGGCTCCGGCAATCCAACCGAGTCCGTAACCGACAGCGAGAAAGACGACGACGGCATAAACCGCGAGCACTTTATACTGACGGTTCAAAAACGCCATGGCGCCTTCGCGGATATAACTCGCGATGCGTTTCATCGTGTCGTTTCCGTCCGGAAGACCTTTGACCCGATAATAAAAAAATGCGGCCACGATGAGGGCCAATACCCCGAATACCACGGGGGAGTTCATCCACGTATTCCACGATTCCATCTGTATTTCTCCATCAATCAAATGAGTTGTGACGCCACTATTCCCCAAAATCGACGCGGTGTAAATAGATGAGTGAATGAGGAGGTTTTTTCTGCGCCGTGACATTCCTAATTTTCCGAAACTGAATGAAATCTCACGAATTTCTTCTTTAAAGATGCTTGACTTTAAAACTACCTTAAGGCAAATCTAATGGGCTATGTACGCAGTCATTGAAACAGGTGGAAAACAGGTTCGAGTTCAAGCAGGC
>Ga0164242_10001956_pt1 | contig 24067 bp, 22 predicted proteins | sample OricomgcompostMG_FD_108783 | JGI IMG/M metagenome (GOLD analysis project Ga0164242, IMG submission 108783) | Miracle-Growth compost microbial communities from Emeryville, California, USA - Original compost - Miracle growth compost (MG) ...
GAGATCCGCGCCGCCTTCTCGCTCTCGGAGCCGGAGACCGGCTCCGACGTCCAGGGCATCAAGGGCACGGCCAAAGAGGACGCCGACGGCAACTGGGAGCTGAACGGACAGAAGATGTGGGTGACCAACGGGCTCGGCTCGGGCGTCGTCTTCGTGCTGATGAAGAACGACACCAAAGCCGACCCGCCCTACAAGGGCATGACCTGCTTCATCACCGAGAAGGAGCCCTGGAAGGAAGTCAACGAGGGCGACTTCGCGGGCCTGACGGTGCCGCCGAAGATCAAGAAGATGGGCTACAAGGGCGTCGAGTCGACCGAGCTCGTCTACGACGGCTACAAGGTCCCGGCCAACCGCGTGCTCGGCGGGCCCGACGGCGTCGGCCAGGGCTTCGTCCAGATGATGGACGCGCTCGAGGTCGGCCGCGTCAACGTCGCCGCGCGCGGCGTCGGCATCGCCCAGCGGGCGCTCGAGTTGGCGCTCAAATACAGCCAGGAGCGGAAAACCTTCGGCAAGCCGATCGCCCAGCACCAGGCGATCTCGTTCAAGCTCGCCGACATGGCGACGCGTCTTGAGGCGGCCCGCCTGGTCACCCGCAAAGCGGCGCGGCTGAAGGACGCCGGCGTGCGCTCGGACCTCGAGGCCGGGATGGCGAAGCTCCTCGCCTCGGAGACGGGCAAGGAAAACGTCGAGGACGCCTTCCGCATCCACGGCGGCTACGGCTACTCGAAGGAGTACGAGATCGAGCGCCTCTACCGCGACGCCCCGCTCCTCCTGATCGGTGAGGGGACCTCCGAGATCCAGCGCATGGTGATCGGCAAAAAGGTCCTCCAGCGGAACAAGATCTAGGAGCGGACGGCGCGCATGGCTTCATCGACTCCGGATCTCATCCGCACGGCGATCGAGCGCTTCCAGGCCGAAGTCCCGGCCCTGGCCAAACTGAAGCTGGTCTTCGGCCTGGAGCTGCGCGCCAAACACGACATCCAGCTCTACCGCGTCGAGCTGCCCGGTCCCAAGATCAGCAAAGAACTCGCCCAAGATGAGCGCGTGCTGATCGAAATCGACCGCCCGCAGTTCAACCAGCTGGCCGAGAAAGGCACGATCGCCAGCTACCGCAAGGCGGCCGAGACCGGCCACATCAAGGCGACCGGCGACTCCAACGTGGTCAAGCTGGTGACGCAGGTGGTCGAAAAACAGGAGCAACGCGCGCGCCTGCGCAAAGTGCACTGAGAACTTTCGGCGCCCGCCCCGGCGCGCCGCTATACAAGGAGGCAATCCCCGCTGTGAGCGAGCAAACCACCGAGTTCACGACCGACCAGGCCGAGCGCGAGGCGTCCGGTGCCCACAGCTACGGTCGCTACCTCGAGGAGTTCGAGGTCGGCGACGTCTACAAGCATTGGCCGGCGAAGACGGTGACCGAGTCCGACGACCACCTCTTCTGTCTGATCACGATGAATCACCACCCCCTGCACATCAACGACGTCTACGCGGCCGGCTCGCAGCAAGGCAAAAACGTCGTCGTCGGGCCACTGGTGTATTCACTGGCGCTCGGCATGTCCGTCTCCGATGTCTCCGGCAAGGCGATCGCGAACCTTGCGACCGAGGAGCTGAGCCACCCGAACCCGGTCTTCCATGGCGACACGTTGTTCTGCGAGACCGAGGTGCTCGAGGTCAGACCATCGAGATCGAAACAGGATCGCGGCACCGTCAAGGTTCATACCCGCGTCCTGAACCAGGATGGTGTTCTCGTTGCCGAGTTCAAGCGGCTGGTCTTGGTGCCGCGCAAGGAACCTGGCAGTTAGGCCATTTCGCCCGACGGGGCTAAAGATCGTGGAGCTAGGCTGTCGATGCAGGCATATCAAGGCCTCCGGAGAAAGATGCTTGGATGAGGACGAGTGACGGAGCTCTCGAGTACTGCTTGCGCGTCTTGCGTAGGCGCAAGTTCGTAATCCTGATCGCGCTGATCATCGTCCCGGTGATCGTCTTTGCCTACGACTCCTCGAAGACGAAGGAATACAAAGCGGCCGCCACCGTCCTGTTCGAAAGCAAAAGCGAACCGGGGGTCAGCGAAGCATCGCGCGAAGTGTCGACCAACGAAGCCCTGGCGGCCCTGCCCGCGGTCGCCCTGAAGGCCTCGAAAGAACTCGGCGACGAAGGCAGCGTCGGTGAAATCCTCGGCTCGGTCGCGGTCGAATCTGCCAACGAACAGGCCAACCTGACCGCGATCGTGGTCACTAATCCCTCGCCGACGAGAGCGGCTGAAATCGCCAACGCCTACGCCAAGGCGTACATCGCTTTCCGCCGCAGCTCGGAAAAAGACTCCGTGAAACGGTCGATCGCGGTAATCGAAAAGAAGCTCGAAGAACTCCCGCCCCACGAAACCGAAAGCGCGAAAGGCATCGCCCTGCAAGAACGGCTTGGCGAACTCGAAGTCGAAGAAGCGCTGGCCACCGGTGGCGTCAGCCTGGTCCAGGAAGCGAGCGCCCCGTCGACCCCGTCGACCCCGCGGACCAAGCGCGATGTAATCCTCGGCGTCATCGTCGGATTGGTCCTCGGCCTCGCCCTGGCGGCGATCTTGGAGCGCCTCGACACCCGGATCCGGTCGGTCGAGGAATTGGAGGAGGTGTTCGGCCTCCCGATCATCGGCCGCATGCCGAGGTCGAAGAACTTCCGCCGAGCCCGGCTCTCAGAGATGCTTCGTTCGCCCGAGGCCGAGTCGCTGCGCGGGTTGCGGACGAACTTGCGCTTTCTCGGCGCCGAGGCCGATCTCAGCGCCATCCTGATCGCCAGCCCGGAGCCTGCCGACGGCAAGTCGACCCTGGCCCGCGCCTTGGCCGGCGCGATGGTCGAGATGGGCGACAGCGTGGTTCTGGTGGAGGCCGACCTGCACAAGAAGAGCGCGTTCAAGGATGAGATGGCGGGCCGTGACGGGGGGCTCTCGGGGGTGATGAGAGGCGGTGACCTTGATGAGTCGCTGATCCAGATTCCGATTCCGGCGGCGGGGGCGTCGAGTGAGTCCCGCTTTCTTGCGGTCCTGCCGAGCGGGCCGATCGTGCCCAACCCCTCCGAGCTCTTGGAGAGTAGGCGGATGCGGGAGCTGATGACGCGGCTCCGCGAGGAGTTCGACACGGTGATCGTCGACAGCCCCGCGGTCGGGGTCGTCTCCGATGCGATGGCCCTGGTGCCGTTGACCACGGCCATCATCGCGGTCGGCGGCCTCGGCAAAACGAAACGCGAACCCGCCGAACGCTTCGTCGATCAACTCAACCTGACGGGAAATCGACCGATCGGGCTGGTTGCCACTCTGACCTCCGCGAGCCGCGGGCGCTACTCCTACTACCGGCAGTCGATGGTCTTGCGCCGCTAGGCACCCGCACCGGTCGCCCGAAGCGCGCCCGCTCCGCCGCCGCTCCACCCGCCCCGACAAGCAGCCATATGAAGCACTGTTGCTGGCTGATGAAGGCGACGAAGAAGATTGCCACCAGCGAGGTGAAGGCGACGATCGGCAGGATCGCGGTCGGGTCGACATCTTCGTTGGGATAGGGACGCAGGCCCGTCACGAGGACGGCCGCGGCGACTGCGATCAGGGCGAACGTAGGGATCAGGCCCCAGAGGTCGGCGAGGATCACATAGGCATTGTCGGTGGTCGAGTCCAGGCCGACCCCGGCGGTGATCTCGTTCTGAGCGTTGCCCCACGCGTGCAATACGCCGGGCTGCAGGGCGCGGTGCAGGAGTGCTTCGCGGTATTGACCGCTGGCCTTGTAGGCGGTTTCGCCAGAATCGCTGAAGCCGGGCAGCTTGGAGATCAGCGCCGGATCGATGGCCGCCAGAACGACGAAGATGCCGATCGCCAGGGCCAGCAGCATGAGGATCTGGCGTCTATAAGGGCCGCGCAGGCTGACCAGCCCGAACAGCAGGACGCCGATGCCGACCATGACCCAGCCAGTGCGCGAGATCGTCAGCGACATCTCGGCGATCGTGATCGCCACGATGCCGTACCAGATCAACCGCGACTTGTCCGTCTTCGCGGCCAGTCCCTGGGCGAAGGAGAGGAGGGCGGAGGCGGCGAGGAACATGGAGAAGGCGATCGGATGGGCGAAGGAGGTGGCCGAGCGGACCTCGCCGAAACGGCTGATTTGGTTGTTCCAGACGGCAAACTCGCCCGCGTTGAAATTGAGGTTGAAGAACGGATTGGAGGCGCCCAGTGATTCGGCCAGGGCGATCGGCGCGAGGATCAACGCGACGACGGCGAACGAGATTGCCGCAACGCGCGCGGGGCGCTCGATCCGCGCCAGCAGGACCCGCGCGGCGAGGTAAGGTCCGATCCAAAGGAAGACGGTGTGCCAGAAGTCGCTCGCTTTGACTCGTGGTGAGAAGAATATGGAGACGAACATGAGGGCGAGGAACAGGGCCGCGGCGAGATCCACGTAGTTGGCCCGTAGCGGCCGCCCTTCGATGACCATGTTCTGCCACATCAGGACGATCCCGATGACGAGGCAGGCCGCCGCGCCGGGGTCGAACAGGAGTGAGCCGACGGTCGGTGACGCATAGGTCGGGATCAACCCGAGGATCGCGACGAGCAGCCCGAAGGCGAAGGCGGGACGGGTGAGGGAGATGTAGACCCCGATCGCCCCGATCCCGAGCGCGATCAACCCGATGATCAGGATCGGTTTGGCAACCAAGGCAAGCCCGATGACGATCGCCACGCCACAGGTGAAGACCAGTGAGCCGAGGGAGGTGGTCACCAATGAGCTGATCTCGGCCCCGGTGGGAATCAGCGTGCGTCGGAGGGTCAGGGCGCTGCGCATCTTCGCCAGCTTAAAGCCTGCCTGCGGTATGACCGGCCGCCTTCTGTGCTTGGCTCCCGTCATGCGATTTCCGTCTCGGCCGCCGCGGCGATGAAGATCGTCTTCGCTCTGCCCTCGATGACGGGGGTCCCGGTCGGTGGCTTCAAGATCGTCTACGAGTACGCCAACCGTCTCGCCGCGCGCGGCCACGCGGTCGCCGTTGTCCACGCCGGGGTCGCCGCCGGCGGCGGTGTCGGCGAGCGGTTGCGTCGGCGACGTCTGCTCGGCCGTGTGAAGCGTGACCCCACCATGATCGCGCCCTGGTTCGACTTCGACCCGCGGGTCGAATTGACCTTGGTCGAGAAGCTCGCGCCGGATGTGCTCGGCAGGCGCAATCTGGTCATCGCCACCGCCTGGGAGACGGCCGAGGCGGTCGCCGCCGCGGTCGGCAACGCCGGCTTCTACTTGATCCAGGGTTACGAGAGCTGGGGCGACGAGGAGGCCGTACGGGCGACCTGGCGGTTGCCGCTACGCAAGATCGTGATCTCCGGGTGGCTTCGCGACATCGCCATCGAGATGGGAGAGGGGGAGCGCACGGTCGTCATCCCCAACGGGCTCGACCTCGACCGCTTTGGCGTCGACGTGTCGCCGGCCGCCCGCGGACCACGGGTCGGAGCCTTGCTCGGTGCACTGAAGGGTGAAGCCGACGTGATCGCCGCCCTCGGGCATGCCCGCCTGCGCGTCCCCGGCCTGGAGGCCGTGACCTATGGGACCAGGCCTCGTCCTGACTCGCTTCCGAAGTGGGTCGAGCACGTGCGACTGCCGGGCCCGCTCGAGCTGCGAGCGCTCTACAACTCGTGCGCGATCTTCCTGCAGGCGAGCCTCGCCGACGGGTGGGGGCTCTCGGCGACCGAGGCGATGGCCTGCGGCTGCGCTCTGATCACCTACGACAACGGGGGCTCGCGGGAGTACGCCCGCGACGGCCAGACGGCGGTCGTGGTCGATCGCGGCGCCGAGCGCATCGCCGCCGCGATCGTCGATCTGGTCGAAAGGCCTGACCTGCGGGAGCAGCTCGCCCGGCAGGGCCGCGAGGCGGTCTCCGCGTTCACGTGGGAGCGCGCGGTCGGCTCGCTCGAAGAGGAGTTGCACGTCACTCCCGTCCAGGGGCGGCAATGAACGAGACCGATCGCCTTTTCCGCAACACGTTGATGCAGTCGGCGCCGGTGGCGATGACCTTCGTCTTCAGCTTCGTGCTGGCCCCCATCATGCTGAGCCGTCTCGGTCTTGCACAGTTCGGCGTCTGGGCGGTGACCGGGGCGCTCGCCCAGTACGCCCGCCTGCTCGACTTCGGCATCACCGGCTCGGCGGCGCGCTTCGTCGCTCTCTTCGACGCCGAAGGGGACCGTGGGGCGATCGAGGAGACGTTGGCGATCGGGCTTCTCGCCGCACTCGCGGTCACCGTCGTGGTGCTGGCCGCGGCGGTACTTCTCGCACCGGTGGTGGTAGACGCCGTCGGCGTCCTTGGCACTGGCGAGATGCGGCTGGTCTTGGTGTGCTCGGTGGGCATCGCGTCCGCCAACCTGATCGTCGCTGTTCTCTCCGCGATCCCGGTCGGACTGAGAAAGATGGGGCCGCCGAACGTCGCCACGACGATCGGGCTCGTGATCAACTTCGTCGCCAGCCTCATCGCCCTACTTGTCAGCAGGAACCTCGGCACCTACGCACTCGCCAACCTCGCCACCTCGGTGGTCACCGTGGTGGGGGTCGGGTTCGCCCTCGCCTTGGTCTGGTCACGCCCGTTCGTACGCCGGCCGCAGATCTGGAGGGCTCGCGAGCTGGTCAGCTTCGGCCTCAGGAGCCAACTGGTGACGCTCGCCAATCTCGTCAACGTGCAGACCGACAAGATCATCATCGCGACGATGCTCGGAGCCCGCACCGCCGGCGCCTACGAGATCGGCAACCGGGTGGTGCAAGGGGTCCTCTCGCTCGGGATGCTCTCCCTCTCGGCTCTGATCCCGACCGCGACGGCTGACCTGGTAAAGCGCGGCCGAACGGTCATCGTCGAATACCTGATCCGCTACACGACCCGCTCGCTGGCGATCGCCCTGCCGATGTTCGGTGCGGTCTGCGTCAGCATCCCGTACCTGCTGGTCGCCTGGCTGAACGAGATCCCGCCGGAGTCGATCCAGATAATCGTCCTGCTCTCGTTCTCCTTCTCGATCAGCCTCGTCACCGGGGTGGCGATGACGCTTGTCGTCAGTGACGGCGACCCCGGTCTCGTTGCCCAGACGGCGACCTTGGTCGTCGTGCTGAACCTGGCGGGGACCCTGATCGCGGCGCCGATCTTCGGCCTCTGGGGGGTGCTGATCGGGACGGTGGTCGCCGAGGTGATCGCCAGCGGCGTCTTCCTCGTTCGCTTCCATCGCCGCTACGAGCTGAGGATGGAGCCATTCTGGGCCGCCGTGGGACACCCGGTGGCGGTGTCACTGCTCCTCGCGGTGCCCTTCGCCCTCTGGTACCTGCTCGGTGGCCCGATCGCCTCGGGCAGGCTCGGCGCTCTGGTCGGATTGGCCTGTACCGGACTTCCGTACAGCCTTGCCTGCTGGGTGGTCGAGAGCCACCGGGGGCTGTTGCCGGAGCGGCTGCGGTTGCCGCGCCGCGCCGTATGACCAGAGTCCTACCACGGTCGCTGGGATCGCCTGCCCTTGTTTCCGTGCCAAAGCGCTTGCAGCCTGGGCAAGGTCTAAACTCGCCCGCGTGGGTGGTCGAGAAGGTTGATGATGCCCGACCGCACCGAGCCGGTAACGATCAGCGTCCTGACCAGCACTTATCGGCGTGCCGGGACGTTGCCGCGCCTCTACCGCAGCCTATGTGAGCAAACCTTTGAGGATTTTGAGTGGGTCATCGTCGATGACGGCTCCGACGACGGCAGTGAGCGCTTGATCCGTGACTGGATCGAGGTGGCTACGTTCCCAATCGTTTACCACTGGCAGGAGAACCGCGGCATGGGCACGGCCCGCAACCGGGCGATCGAACGCGCGAGAGGCCGCTTCTGCTCGATCATCGACTCCGACGACTGGTACCTACCTCATGCTCTGGAGCGGATGCTCGCGGTCTGGGAGACGATCCCGGCCGACCGACGCGATGGTTTCGCGAACGTCGAGGGATTGCGCGTCGATACCGAAGGCGCGTTGGTGGTGGAACGCTTCCCCGTCGATGTCCTCGACGCCACCTACTTCGAGCTGCGTGCGCTCCACGGGGTCATCGGTGACACCGTCGGCATGTACAGGCGCGACGTGCTCGCCGCCAACCTCTTCCCGGAAGATCTCGGCTGGCATGCGACCCCGGCGATCACCTGGAACCGGATCGCGCGTGATCACTCGACCCGGTTCGTAAACGAGATCTGGGCAGGCACCGACTATCAGTCGGGTGGACTCAGCAGCAATGAGGCCCACCTGCGCCTGGAATTCAGCGCGGCCCCGCTCGTCTACTGGCGCGAGTACGCGGCGATGCAGCAGCCGATGCGGGTCCGCAATCGGCTCCGGGCGAACGTCAACTACGTGCGCTACTCGCTCCTCAGCGGTGTCGGTCCACACCGGCTGGTCCGAGATGTTCCCGATTGGCGTTGGTTCCCCCTCGCGTTGCCGCCCGCGCTGGTGCTATTCGCTCGGGACCGCGTTCGGGCCCGTTCGACGGGGAGACGGTCCAGGCAGGTGCTGGATCGCCCGTGAGCTTCCCCGGTCTGCTGGTCGTCATCCTCAGCTACGGTCGCGGTGGCCAGTATCTGGCGGCGCTTTCGGCCCTGCGGGAGGCCGGGATCAGGGACGAGCAGATTCTGGTGGTCCACAATCCCTCGACGCCTGGGGAGCTCCCGCCAAGAGAGGGTGACGGCTGTGAGTTGATCGTCGCCGAGCACAACCTTGGCTACGCGGCGGCGATGAACCTCGGCATTGTGCGCCAATTGGAGCGCGGCTGCGACTTCCTGCTTCTGCTGACCCACGACGCCCATCCGCGATCCGGTTCGCTGCGGGCGATGGTCGAAGCCGCTCTCGGCAATCCGGAGTACGCCGTCCTTGGTCCCGTCTTGGTTCTCACCGGCACCGAGACTCCGTACTCCTACGGCGGGATACGCCGCCGCGACGGTAGCGTGGGGCATCGTCTCCACGCACCTGCGGGCAAGGATGGGGTCGCCCGATGCGACTGGGTAGACGGCGGGACGATGTTGGTCCGAGCCGACGCGCTCCGAAAGGTGGGTGGGTTCGACGAGCGATTCTGGGGATATACGGAGGAGGCCGAGCTCTGCCTCCGCATCGCTCGCTCCGGTTCGCTGATCGGGGTGGTCCTCGGAGCGGAGGCTGACCAAGACCCTGGCGGGCCGAAGCGTCCAGGGCCCTGGGCTTACCTTCTCACTCGAAATGGACTCGCCTTCGCCCGCGCCTCGGTCGGGTATCGAGGAGTGGCATTCATCCTCGGACGCGCGATTCTCGTGGCGCTCCTCGAGATGCCGCGTGTGCTCGCCCGGGCGACCGGGCTTCGTCCTGGCCCTGCGGGGACCCCGTGGGCGATCGCGGTCGGAACGCTACGCGGAGCCACCGACTACTTCCGCGGGCGCTGGGGGGCGCCACCGACCAATCTTCCCGGTGCCGGTGACGTCGGTAACCTCACGCCGGACGGCGGCGAAGACTCGGGCTGAACGAACCCGACCCGGCCGAGCGGCGTCGGGGGTCGTTCATCTAGTAGGCGCCACGACCCGAGAGGACGACCGGGATGGTCGCCAGCAGGATCTCGATGTCGCGGGCGATCGACCAACCCGAGACGTACTGGTAGTCGAAGCGGACCATCTCCTGGAAGGGGAGGTCGGAGCGACCGGATACCTGCCAGAGGCCGGTGATCCCGGGGCGCAGGTCGAGTCGTCGAGCGTGCCAGCTCTGTGCGGCCTTCTCGGCCTCGACCAAGATCAACGGTCGCGGCCCGACCAGGCTCATGTCGCCGGTCAGGACGTTGATCAGCTGCGGCAGCTCATCGAGCGAGGTGCGGCGCAGGAAGCCCCCGACCCGGGTGATGCGAGGATCGTCCTTGATCTTGAACATCACCCCGTCGGTCGCGTCGTTCGCGTCCATGAATTCCCGCTTTCGGTCCTCGGCGTCGCGATACATGGTGCGGAACTTGAAGACCCGGAACGGCTTACCACCGCGTCCGGCACGTACCTGGCGGAAGAAGACCGGACCGCGCGAGTCGAGCTTGATCGCCAACGCGATCAGTGCCAGGAAGGGGCTGAGGGCGAGCAATATCAGGCCGGAGCCGACGAAGTCGAGGACGCGCTTGGCGCGCCGCGAGGCTTGACCGAGCGGCGGCGCCCCGATCTCGAGCACCGGCATTCCCCCGATCTGGGTCACCGAGCGACCGTTGTCGATCAACTCGAAGAGGCGCGGGACGAGGTCGACGGCCACCCGGTGGCTGCGGCAGACCCGGATGCAATCGAGCAGCTCCTGATGGCTGGCACGGGAGAAGGCAATGATGACTCGGTCGATTTCCTCGTCGCCGATCACGGCGTCGAGGTCGGCGAGCGAGCCGAGCTTCGGCAGGCGCTCCTCCTCGTTGACCGAGTGGACATCGTCGTCGACGAGCCCGATCGATTGAAGCCCGAACTCGGCGTGCTGACCGATCCGCTCGGCAAGTCGGTCGGCGACGATCCCGGAGCCGACGATCAACGTACGCTGGCGGAGCGGATCGACTCGATGGGCGTAGCCACGGGCGACAGCACGCGCGATCCCGTCGCAGAGGGCGGTCGCGCTGGTGATCACGAGTGCGACCAGCACGGGGCTGTGGATTGGCAGCAGCTCGGCGAGCCCGAGGACCGGCCAGGAGAGCAGCAGAGCGGCGGTGACGAGGCGGGGCGTGTCGGCAAGGCCACTTGCCCAGCTGATCAGGCCACCGTCGCTGTAGAGGCCGAAGATGAAAGCGAGGGAGATCCAGAAGGCGATCACGACGACGACCAAGATCGCGGTCGAGCTGACGGGAAGCGCGAAGATCAGGCCGGCGAGCAGGCCGGCGAGGAGCGCCGAGATGGCATCCGCAAGCGCTAGTAACCGGTGCAGGAAGGTCGAGCGGCGCCGGGCACGCGACCCCACGCCGCTGGCGACGGCCTCTTCGCCCTCGAGAGGCGGACCGATCTGATAATCAAAGGCGACGGAATCCATGTCCTCTGGGACATCTCTCGACACCGGACGCTCGGAGCTTGAGAACAGCTCCGGGGCATCCACGGGCGCAATCGTCCGAGTCGAGCGTTTGGGCATGGTCCGGCGAGAGGTAATGGGCACGATCGATCTTAGAGACGATATGCCTGGCGGTCACCCAATTGGTCGCTGACGGTAAACTATGTGCGTATTGATATCAGGCTCTTCGTCAGCCCCGCGAAACGCTCCCTGACGATTTCCCCGTCAGGAAAATAATGTTGCATCTCGGCCGCGGAGAGGAGCTCGATGTCGAGGACGTCTTCGAGCGCTTGGGTCTGCTCGGTGACGTTGCCGTGGTTACCGAGCGGCCAGCGGCGGACGATCGTCGCCTGCGCGCCGGACGGCAGGTACTGCAGTCCCGGGACCATGAAGTGGGGCTCGATCGGAAACCAGCGGTTGGGAGTCTGCACCCAATAGCGCGGCGAGGCGCCGCGGACCACGGCGGCGAACTCCTTGCGTCGCTGATGGCCACCGACGTGCTCGATCACGGAGTTGGAGTAGACGAGGTCGGCTTCGGGCAGCGCCGGCGGATCGCAGGCGTCGCCGACGATCGCGACCGCCCACGTCTCGTCGACCTCCTGCTCAGCGATGTTCAGGAGGGTCAGGCGAGCGGGGCGGACCGGCGCGATCCGCCAGGCACGGATATCACCGCCGATATCGAGGACGTGCATCTCGGAAAGTTGGGGGAACCGCTGGGCGAACATCTCCCAGCGCCGGGCACGGGCCCGTCCGCTGAGCGAGTTGGTCCGATAGGCGCCGACGACTCGCTGCGACAGCTCTTCTGAAGTCAAGCGCCCCATCGCTGCCACAATAGCGAGGGTCGGGGTACGCGAAGTCCGACATATACTGCCGTCCGGTGGCGACCTCCGGACATCGGATCCTGCTGGTCGTGGGATTGATGGGTTGGGCGGGCGCCGAGACCCAGCTGGCGCACCTCGCGCTCGACCTGAAGGCGGCGGGGCATTCGGTGCGTCTGCTCACCCTCAACGATCGCACGCCCGAGATGGAGCCACTGGACGCGGCGGGCGTGGAGACGGTCCCGCTCGGCAAGCACGGACCTGCCGCCAAGCTCTCCGCCCTGCCGACTATCGCCCGTCACGCGCGATGGGCCGAGGTTGTCCACTGCACGGGCTGGGACGCCACCCTATGGGGCCGCCTCGGCGCGATCGTTGGCCGTCGTCCGAGCGTCTTTACCGAGCACACGCCCGGGCGCGAGCTGCAGATCACCCCGGACGGGATCTCGCGGCAGCGGGCGATCGCTGCGCACAATCGCTTGCTCGACCGATTCACCTATGCGGCGATCGTGGTCGGCGTCTGGCAGAAGGATCTGCTTGTCAGTGAGGGGGTGCGGCCGGAGTCGATCGTCCACATCCCCAACGGCGTGCCGATCGGGACCCTGCGCGAGGAAGCCGCGGGGGGGATGGGGCGTGCCGGGCTCGGGATCCCGGATGATGCCCGGCTGATCGTTCAGATCGCGCGGTTCTCGCCGCAGAAGGGACAGTCGGTGACCCTGAGGACGGTGGCGGCGCTGCGGCAGCGGCTCGGCGACGTCCGCGTCGTCTTCGTCGGTGAAGGGGACGAAGAAGCCCGCGTGCGGGCGGAGGCAGAGGAGCTTGGCGCCGACTGGGCCTACTTCCTCGGCCTTCGCGACGACGTCCCGGCCCTGTTCGCATTGGCCGACCTGGCGGTGCTGCCCTCGACCGGAGAGGGACTGCCGATGTCCTTGATCGAGGCGATCGCGGTCGGCACCCCGGTGGTCGCCACCGACGTTGGCGATGTCGGTTGGCTGCTCGAGCGCAGCGGCGGCGGGATAGCCGTCCCGGTCGACGCCGAGAAGGAGTTTGAACGAGCCTGCGGGAGTGTCCTCGGAGATCCCGCGGTGCACGCCGGCCTGGTCGAGGCGGGTCGGGCCGGGGTGGGCGAGTTCGACTCCAAGTTGATGGCGGTACGCTACGAAGCGGTCTTCGACGCGGCGATCAGAGGTGAACCGGTGCCGACGGAGCTGCCCGCCGGGCCCCGCTGATGATCGAACCGGGCGCCGCGCCGCGGGTGCTGTTGGCCTGTGACTGGTTCGTCAAGTACACGTCCGGCCTGGCGAGTGGGCTGCTCGACGTCGGGTGCGACGTCACCTTGCTGACGAGGGACCACGGGCTCGAGTTTGGCGATGACCCGGCGGCGATGCGCGAGTTTGTCACGGGCGCGTTGGGCGGCCGCGGCACCCACCTCGAATTGGCGGGTCGGGTCAGCGATCCGGTCTCCCTGCGCGGGCTAGGCCGGCTGAGGCGTCGGATCGCGGCTTGGCGGCCGGACGTCGTTCACGCTCAAGAAGCGATCTCGAACGATCTGCGGCTGGTATTCGCAGCCGGGATGCCGCGCCACCGCTACGCGCTGACCGTCCACGATCCGACGCCGCACCCGGGTGAACGGCAAGCGGCGGGATGGCGTTCACCCGGGCAGCGCCTGCTGCGTCGGCGCGCGTCGCTGGTCTTCGCCCACTCGCGCATCCTCGCCGAGCAGATCGTGGAGATCGGTGACGCGCGGGCACCGATCGAGGTCATCCCCCACGGCTTCGGTTCGGTGGCGGCGCCGCTTCCGCCACCGGATCGGCCATCGCTCTTGTTCTTCGGCCGACTGACCCACTACAAGGGGGTCGACATCCTCCTCGACGCGATGCCGACGATCTGGGCCGCGGAGCCCGACACGCATCTGGTGATCGCCGGTGACGGCGATCTCGAGCGGCATCCACTGCTCGCTGATCCGCGGGTCGAACTGCGCCGTGAACACATTCTCGAGGAGGACGTCCCGGGGCTGTTCGGTGCCGCCAGTGTCGTCGTCCTGCCCTATCGTGAGGCGAGTCAAAGCGGTGTCGGGTCCCTCGCCAAGCAGTATCACCGTGCGCTGGTCGTGACCGACGTCGGCGGACTACCGGAGTTGGTCGCGCCGGCGTTCGGGCGGCTGGTCCCGCCTGAAGACCCAGAGGCGCTGGCGGCGGCCGTGATCGAGGTGGTCGGGACGCCGGGGCTGGCGTCCAAGATGGGCGAGGCGGCAGGCGCCTCTGCCGCGGAGGCGGGCTGGGACCGGGTCGCGGCGATGACCCTGGAGGCCTATCGACGTCACCTCATTGGACCGGGGAAACGTCCAGCTGGCTGAAGCCTAGACTGTGGACGTGCCGGTGATGACTGAGCGGCCGCGAGTCCTGCAGATGGGCCCGGATCCGCGGATCGGAGGCGGGATGGCTGCTGTCCTGCGTGGTCTGCTCGAGTCGCCGCTCGCCACACGCTTCGAGCTCGAGGTCGATTCCACCTACCGTGGCCCGGCGCGGCTCGACGGGATCGTCGTCTTCGCCGCCGCCCTCGTCCGGCTCGCCGTCTGGTCCTTGCGCGGGCGCGGTCGGATCGTCCACATCCATGCCACCGTCCGCGGCAGCTCCTACCGCAAGGCGATCTGCGTCATCCTGGCCAAGGTGCTGCGGCGCCGGGTGGTCCTGCAGATGCACTCCGGCGCGGGCGACATCGCCGCCTTCGCAGGCGGTCGCGGCCGGATCGACCTGATGGCGCTGCGCCGAGCCTTTGGCCTGGCCGATCGTGTCCTCGCGGTATCGGCCGCGAGCGCCGCGGCCCTCTCCCGCGCCTACGCGCTCGAGGACATCGTCGTCGTGCCCAATCCCGCCCCGCCGGTAGTCGCGCTCGAGCGGTCAGCGACCGAGCCCGACGACCCGATCGAGGCCGTCTTCCTCGGTGGCTTCGCCAATCCCGCCAAGGGTGGTGACGTGATGCTCGCGAGCGCCGCGATCGCGTCGGCCCGCGATCCTCGCCTGCGCCTGATCCTCGCCGGACCGGGGGAGCTTCCCGCCGCGGGCGCGGAGCTGGTCGCCCGCGGCAGGGTCGAGTGGGCGGGGTGGCTGGATGCTCGACGCAAGGACGAGGTGCTGCGCCGGAGTCGGATCTTCGTGATGTCCTCACGGTCGGAGGGACTACCGATGGCGCTGCTCGAGGCGATGTCGTACGGCCTCGCGATCGTCGCCACCGACGTCGGCGGGATCAGCGAGGTCGCCGGTTCGGGTGAAGAGGCGTTGCTGGTCCCGGGCGAGGACCCCGAGGCACTGGCGACGGCGCTCTGCGCCCTCGCCGAGGACGCCGACCTGAGGGGGAGGCTCGCCGCCGCCGCCACGGAGAAGGCTGCGGGCCTCTCCGGCGGGGTGGTCGCCGAAAGCATCGCCGCGGTCTACGAATCCTTGCTTTGAACTGCTCCGCCGAGAGCGGCGCGGACGGCAGGGCAGAGCCGAGGCTCCGGTAGCTCCCCGGGCTCGCGTCGACGGGCGAAGGCATCGGCGGCGAGTTCGCGAAGTTCGGCCGTGTCCCAGACCGCGACGACGACCCCGCGCTTCTCGAGCGCCTGCGTCAGTTCGGCCTGATGGTCATCGACGTGCTCGCCCAGGTCGGCGCGGCGCGGTACCACGAGCGGCACGTGACCCGCGCGGCGGGCGCAGATGATGCTGCCGACCCCGGCGTGGGTGATCACCCCATCGGCCGCGTCGAAGTTTCGCAGCATCTCGTCGAAGGGCATGTAGGCGGCGCCGTGGCGCACGCGTGGCGCCGTCCCCGGCCCGTACTGGACGACGAGCTCGTCAGGGTCGAACTCTGCCAGCGCCGAAAGCAGACGGTCGAACGGCTGGTGGTGGGTGCCGAGCGTGACGAAGATCAAAGGACGGCGCCGGCGTAGGTGGCTCTGTCGTATCTCGCGGCGAGCGCCGGCCACTGGACGAAGAAGCGATTCGCGAGCGGGTAAACCATGCGCCCCGTCAGGGAGAGCGATTCGGTGCGGGTGACGCTCTCCACATACACGCAGGTGATGCCGAGCAATCGCCCGACCAGAAAAAACGGCACCGCCAAACCGGCCCCGGTCGAGAGGATCGCATCGGGCCGGTGATGATGCAGCAGCCGCCACGCGAGTCCCGCGTTCCGCAGCATGTTCTTCAGGCTGCGGTTGGTCGGGCCGTGGCCGAGGGTGGTCGGCTCGTCCGCGAGCAGGACCTCGACGTCGGCGCCGGGCAAGGTCACCCATGCTCTCCGCATCCCGTCCCAGGCCGGTTTCAGTGCGAGCATCTGCTGGAGGTGACCGCCAGGCGAGCAGACGAGAAGCACATTCATCCGCGCGACTCTATTTGCCGCGCTTAGACTGCGGGTGTGCGGCGTGGGGGAGGATTGCGAAATCGGTCGGGGCGGGCGGTCTTTCTCTGTTACCACTCGGTGGCCCCGGAGGGGCCGCGCTACCTGACCGTCACCGCCGAGCTCTTCGAGCGCCAGCTCGCGGCCCTGCGCGACCGCGGCTACAAGCCCGGCGGGCGCTCTGAGCTGGACGACGTGGCCGCCGGCACGCCGGGACGGCCGAACGTCTTCCTCACCTTCGACGACGGCTTCGTCGACAACTACACGACCGTTATGCCCCTGCTGCGCGAGTACGGGTTCCGCGCCTTCTGCTTCGTCCTGCCGCCACTCGTCGACACTGGCGGGGCGCTTGCCTGGCCGGAGATGGTGGACGACCTGGCGCGCTTTCCCGCGACGATGCGGTCGGTGACCTGGGACCAGTTGGGCGAGATGGCCGACCGCGAGTTCGAGGTCGGTGCCCACACGCTCACCCATCCGCATTTACCCCGCTTGGACGGCGAGCAGCTACGGTCTGAGCTCTCCGACTCGCGCACCCGTGTCAAAGAGCGGCTCGGACGCTGCGACACGATCGCCTACCCGTTCGGCGAGTTCAACGACGATGTCGCAGCGGCGGCGCGTGAGTGCGGCTACTCCTATGCCTTCACCCTGCCCACCGGAATCGGTCAGGGCGAGGCGACCCCCTTGACGATTCCGCGAGTCAACATCGACTATCGCGACAGCGGGAGGCGCTTCGAGCTGAAGCTCTCGCGTCCCGGACGGGCAGCGATCCTTTCGCCGACGTTCAACCGGATCCGCCGCCGCTGACCGGTGCTCAGACGAACCAGGGCGCGGGGCCGTCGAGGTGGTATTCGAGTGCTTCCGGGCGCCGGGCGATCGCCTTTGCGGGCGTTCCGGCGACAATCGTGAACGGCTCGACGTCCTTGGTCACGGTCGCGTTCGCGGCGACGACCGCGCCGCGACCGACTGTCACCCCGGGCAGGATCGTCGCACGGAAGCTGATCCAGGCCCGCTCTTCGATCACAATCGGCCCGCCGCGCGTGCCGAAGTCGGGCGCGCCGGGATCATGCTGGAGGGTCATCAGCGCCGCCTCGCTGGAGATGTTCACGTCGGGGCCGATCTTGATCCCACGCCGACCGTCGAGCGTCGCCCAGAAGCCGATCACCGCTCCCCGCCCGATCTCGATCTGATCCGGCCTGCGGATGTCACGCCAGCCGTAGACGGTGGCCTTCGGGTCGAGCTTCATTCCCGCTCGCCTCAGTACCGCCGAGCGTAGCCGGCGCGACGGTACCGACCCGAGCCGCGTCCAAAGCAGCAGGTGGAAGCCTTGCCGGACCATCTCGCCCCGCCTGCTGACGTCGCGCAGGAGCGGGGCCATCGGCGAGGCCTTCAGTATGCGTCTTGCCGTGCCGGCCATCGGCGGACGAGGATACCCCGGTGCCGAGGGTCCCGCGTCATTCGACCGAGGTGCGGGTGCTGCCGATCAGCATCGGACCCTGGAGCATGCTGACCGAGTTGAGGATGCCCGCCTTGCGGTAGCTCTGGATCACCGCGAAGTTGGTGCCACCGTTGTTGGTGGAGTCCTCCGTCGCCATGTTCAGCCGGGTCGTCGCCTTTTCGTGCCGCGGGTTGTAGGGGCTGTTCTTGAAAAAGGTGATCTGTTCGCCATTGATCCAGAGTTCGATGAAGCCTTCGGTGGCGAAGCGACAGTGAACGAGAACTTCGACCCATTTGTTGCGGACGATCGGCGCTTCCCAGGGGATGTCCCACCCGTAGGTCGAGTTGCGCTGCCAGCCCATCGTGTTGCCGTGCAGCTGGACGCTGAACGGAGGGGAGCCGGCGAAGGGGGGGCCGTAGGGCCCCTCCAGGACGTTCATCCACCCCGGCACTTCCGGGAAGTCGGCGGGTAGGAAGAATTTGGAGTGCCACCAGAATTCGTTCCCTGGGTTGAAAAGGTCCGGCGAGAGCAACTGGGCCCGCGGGTTTTCGGTCGGGGTCACGGGATAGACGTCTGAATTGGACACCGTCATCTGCAGGGCGGATTCGGCGGCGTTGGTGGGGCTGGGCACTTCGGTGACCGCGCCGGGCGCCGACTGGTTGAGGGCAAAGTCCTTGATCTTGGTGCCGGTGAAGATGCGACCGGCGGGGATGCCTTGGCTCGGGGGCGTCACGGGGGTGGATTCTGGAGAAGGGGTGACGGACGGGGCGCCGGCCGGCGACGTCGCCGGGCTCGTTTCCGCCGAGGTCGGGCCAGAGATGGTTTCGGTTGCCGGCGTCGTGGCGCCGTGCGGGGTGCTGTCCGTAGGGCCGCCGCCACCCGCGACCGGCGCCGCAGGGGTTGGTGCGGTGGCTTCGCTCACGGCGTTCGCCGACCCGACGGCGGCGCGAACCGGCGGCGTGGACTTCTGACGGGTCGCGGCCCTCTTCTTCGCGGCGGCCGTCTTGGTCACGATCGATCCCCGCTTGCGGACGATCGCACGCTTCTTCTGGCGGGTCGCGCCCGTGGCCGCCTTGCCGAGCGTATTGGCGGCGGCCGTCCCGGGCGGGACGAGCCCGAGGGCAGCCACGCTGGTGACCACGAGGGCGAGGCCGGTGAGCCGGAGGTTGCGAGCGAGGTGGGAGGCCGGATTGGCGGAGGAGGACATGCGATCTCCGTCGTCCGACCACTACGGGTGCTTCAGGTTCAACACCTATCGTGGACGGTCGGTCGACCCTCCCGCCTGGACGCGCGTCCAATCCCAGCTGGACGCGCGTCCAGGCGGGTATCCCGATTATTAAGTAGTGCTACCCAAAAACGGGTAAGAAAGCACTACGAAGTCAATGCGCCTCGCCCGACGCGTGCGCCGGTGGCCGCGACTCCTCTGCCAACGAGGTGATCTCGAGGGCACCCTCGGCGGCCTCCTCCAGCACTTCGGTCGCCTCCTGCGCGGAGCGGGCGTAGAGCTCGACCAACAGGTGGACGACGATCTGGTCCTCGTCGTGCTTGTGGAAGCGGACGTGGGTGAAGAACTCCCGTACGCCGGCGTCGCCGAAGGCGCCATAGGTGAGGAACTCAGCGGCTTCGGGCCCGGAGCAGCTCTCGACCCGCTCGGCGTCGATCTGCACCGTGCAAGAGGCGACCCAGGGAGTGCCGGCGACCATTCGCTGCCAACGGCCGCCGATCGGGGCGACGTGGTCTTCCTCGAAGGTCAGGTGCGGCTGGTCGTGCATGCAGTCGAGACACTGGACCACGGATTCCTGCACCTCGTCTACTCCCTCGGCGAGCGCGCCGGTGTCCGGGTCGATGCCGCGGATCGCGTCGTAGTGGATCTGGATCTCAAGGTTTTGGGACCAGCAGCGGTAGCAGCGCAGCCAGGCGGAGCGGTCGTCGGCGAAGTCACTCATGCTTCTATTCTCGCGCTCCGGCGACTTCGGCGTTGAAGGCGAGGTCAGGAACGGCGCGAATGAAGCCGATAGTTCCACGATCATGAGCGACACCGTCCTCCAAAACAGTGCGGGAACCGAGCGGAGGGACTCCCGTCTGGACGTCGATCGCTGGGCGCCGCCGGTCGGCGGGCTGATCCTGGCCGCCTTGACGGTCTACCTCTCCTTCAACGCCGGCGGCTTCTTCCCCGGCGCCACCGCCTACGCCACCGTGCTGATGGCGGTCCTTCTGGTGCTCGGGATCATGCTGGTCGCGGAGCCGCTGACGAACTCGCCCGCGTCCCTCCTCACGGCGCTCGGAGCGCTTGCCGCGTTCACGGCGATGACCCTCCTCTCGGGCTCCTGGTCGCACTCTTGGAGCCGCGCGATCATCGAGTTCGACCGCGTCCTTCTCTACGTCCTCGTACTCGCCTTCTTCGGCCTTATGCGTGGCAGGCGCGACTCGCTCGAGTGGGGAATCCGCGGTTTCGCCGTCGCCGCCTTCGTCGTCTGTGGCGCCGCCTGGATCACCCGGGTCGCTCCCGACGTGTGGCCGATCGCCTTGGACATCAAGCCGCAGCGGCTGAGCTTCCCGCTCACGTACTGGAACGCCCTCGGCCTGCTTGCCGCGCTCGGTTCGATCGCGCTCCTCCACCTCACCAGCGGCGAGCGTCAGAACCGGGCGGTCCGGGTCGCGGCCGCCGCGGCACTCCCCGTCGTGGTCTCGACCCTGCTCCTTACCTTCTCGCGCTCCTCGCTTGCGCTCGGTGCGCTCGGCATCGTGGTCTACCTTGCCGTGGCCCGCCCGAAGCGCGCGGTGAGCGCGGTCCCGGCGGTGGCCTTGCCGGTCGCCGTCGCCCTCGTTGCCAGTCTCCGGGCCCACACCGTCTCCTCGGCTGCCTACGTGACCGACGCCGGCGTCTCCCAGGGTCACCGCTTGGCACTCGTGGTGATCGCCTGCGCCGTAGCCGCGGCGATCCTCCGCCTCCTTCTGTCGCGGTTCGACGACCGCTTGGACGCCTGGTCGCCGCGCGTTCTCGACCCCACCAGGGTCGCGGTCGCGATCGGCGCGGTGGCGGCGGTGCTGGTGGTCGTCGGGCTCGCCGCGGGAGGGGTCCACTTTGTCTCGGGCAAGTGGCACCACTTCGTCCACGAAAACTCCGTGGGGCACACGCAGAATCCCTCTGAACGCCTCAGCTCCGTCGGCAACAACGGCCGCATTCCTCAGTGGCAGGTGGCGATCGACGCCTTCGACGAAGAGCCGTTGATCGGCAAGGGTGCTGGCACCTACGCGTTGCAATGGGCCCAGCATCGGCCATATGGATTCACCGTGATCAACGCCCACTCGCTCTACGTCGAGGTGATGGGAGAGCTCGGGATCCTCGGGCTGCTTCTGATCGTGGCCGTCATGCTCGCCTTCCTGGTCGGCGCGACCAGGCGCCTGCGCGGCCCGGATCGGCACGTCTACGCGGTGTTCCTGGCCCTTGCGGTGACCTGGATGATCCATGCTGGGATCGACTGGGACTGGCAGATGCCCGCGATCACGGTATGGCTCTTCGCTCTCGGCGGCCTCGCTCTCGGCCGGCCGGTCGGGGGCCGCGTAGAGCGGCCCTCGACCGTGGTCCCGCGGCTTCCGCGGCTGGTCGCGGCGGTGTGCATCGGCGTCCTGGCGGTCACGCCGGTCGTCCTCGCGCTCTCGCAGGCACATCTCGAAACGGCACTTGCCGATTTCGACGCGAACGAATGTCCGCCGGCGATCAGCGCTTCGCTCGACTCACTCGGGGCGCTCGGGGTGAGGCCCGAGCCCTACGAGATCATCGGTTACTGCGATATCCGCTACGGCCAGTTCCAGCTTGCCGAAGAAGCAATGGAAAGCGCGGTCTCACGGGACCCCGAAAACTGGGAAATGCATTACGGCTTGGCCATGGCCCGTGCCGCCCGCGGCCTCGATCCGATGCCGGAGCTGCGCGCGACGAGCCGTCTCAACCCGCTCGAACCGCTGGTGGCCGAAGAACTTGCGCGCTTCGAAGGCGTGACGAAGCCGGCCGAAAGAAAAAGGCTGGCCGATGAGGCCAGCCTTCCCCTTTGACCTGCTGTCGACGCGGTACCCGCTAGGCGGTGTGATCTCCGCGTCGGGTGCGCATCCGCATCGCGACGCCGGCGCCCAAGAGGCCGAGACCGACGATCAGGACCGGGATGGCGACGAAGCCGGTGAACGGGAGCGAGCTCCCCGAGCCGTTGACGGCGACCTGCCGGACGGCCTGAGTTTCGACCGTCGGCTGGACGGACGCCGCCGGTTCGGCGCAATTGCCGGAGCCGGAGGACCCGTTCGAGCCCCCCATGGAGCCGCCGCTGCAGTTGTTGCCTTCAGCGGACGCCGCTTCGACGACGTGATGACCCTTGTTCTTGTGGTGGTGGTTTCCCGGATACTGAGCCGAGCTGGCGCTGCCGTTGTCGGCAAATCCGGAGACAGCAAGGGTCGCCCCCGTGCCGCTCATAAAGATGCCCAACGCGAGCACGGCCACCAAGGCGACGCGTGACTTCATGAAGTTCCCCTTCTTTCGTGCCAACAGCCCCGGCTGCCGATCCGACGCGGACTGCATGATCCGCAACTTGGCCGCGTCGAGCTCGAGCGCGGACATCGTCGGCCTGGCGTCGTTGAGGCGCCGCTCCACGCCGCCGAAGTCGTCATTGCTGAGGTTGTCGAATTTCTTGCTGATGTCACTTATACGAACGAGCCCGCCGATTTCTGATCGACTCCCTGAAATTCATCGAAGAAATCCACGATCCCATGCGTGACAGCGACTTCGAGCGTCTCTACGAGGACCATGCCCAAGCCCTCTTTGGCTTCCTGGCTTATCGGACGGGGGACCGGGCGCTGGCCGAGGACATCATGTCGGAGGCGTTTGAACGCGCCCTGAGAGCGCGGAAGCGTTACGACCCGCGAAAGGCGAGCGCCAAGACCTGGATCTACTCGATCGCCCTCAACTGCCTGCGCGACAACCAGCGTCGCCAGGCGGCGGAGAGCCGGGCGATGGACCGGGTGGGTGTTCCCACCGGAACCGAGCTGCACGATCCGGGCCTGGGCCGGGCCGAGGACAGGGACGAGGTACATCGCGCCCTCGCTGGGCTTCCGGCCGAGGAGCGGGAGGTGGTGGCACTCAGATTCGGCGGCGAACTAACCGCACGGGAGATCTCGAGTCTGCTGTCGGAGAGGGAGACGACGGTCGAAGGGCGGCTCTACAGGGCCCTCCGCAAGCTACGGGTCGAACTCGATTGAACCCGCGCCGAGTCGCGTGGCTCCGAAATCCGCGAACGCTTGGTGTCGCGGCGCTCCCTCATCAGCCTTAGGTATCGATCCATCCCGAATTCGGGTGTCTTTTCGGCCGGAAGCCCTTGACACGCCGGAGCCGAGATAAGTTCGACGCATATGAGTCAAGCGAAGACCCATCTCGCCGCGGTTTCGGCCCTCGTGACGATCTTCTTCGTGCTCCTCTCGTCGACCGGGACGGGCCGTGCCGATGCCGCTGCCCTGACGACGTGCACGCAGTCTTCGATGTACGTCGTGGCCCATGCCGACGACAGCCTGCTGTTCCAGAGTCCCGATTTGGCGGGTGAAATCGCTAACGGCCATTGCGTCCGGTCGGTCTTCCTCACCGCGGGAGACGCCGGCGAACCGGAGTCCTACTGGAGCACCCGCGAAGCCGGGGTCGAGGCTGCCTATGCGCAGATGGCGAACGTCGCGGACAGTTGGACCGAATCGCGGATCACCGCCGCCGGCAAGTCGATCGTCCTCGAGACCTTGACCGCGCAGCCCGATGTCTCGGTTGTCTTCATGCGTCTGCCCGATGGCAATCCCGGCGGTGAAGGGACGCCGCTGTTCGGCTACCAGAGCCTGATGCAGCTATGGGACTACGGCAATCCCGAAACCGGACTTCCGCCGAAGATTCCTTCCATGACGACCGTCGACGGATCGGCGACCTACACCTATGAAGGGTTGATCGAAACGCTCCGCTCGCTGATCGGGTCCTTCGCGCCGCAGGTGATCGCGACGCAGAACTTCGATGGTTTCCTCCACGACGGCGACCACGCCGACCACGTCGCGACCGCGTTTTTCACCCAGGAAGCACAGCGGTCGTACTCGGTGCCACATCAGCTCGTCGGCTACGAAGATTATGAAGTCGTGAATCGACCGCCCAACGTCTCCGGCGCGGAACTCGCCTCGAAGAGCGCGACCTTCTACGTGTATGGGGAACACGACTCCCATGCTTGTAGCGGACCCGATGGGTGCGCGGAAACTGAATACGCGAACTGGCTTGATCGTCAATACGTGGCCGGTGTTGAAACCACCGGCGTCGTCGCCCGCGCCGGCGCCGCCCAGTCGGTCGCCTCGGCCGCCGCGGTCACCCTCGACGGCTCGTCCTCCTCGGCCGAAGGCGGCCGCGCCCTGACCTACCAGTGGACCCAGACCGCGGGGCCC
>Ga0164242_10001957_pt1 | contig 24043 bp, 25 predicted proteins | sample OricomgcompostMG_FD_108783 | JGI IMG/M metagenome (GOLD analysis project Ga0164242, IMG submission 108783) | Miracle-Growth compost microbial communities from Emeryville, California, USA - Original compost - Miracle growth compost (MG) ...
GGTGTCAACCTACCGGTGAACATGTTTTGCTGGCTCGGGTGGTAGCAGCCGAGCAACCGCACCCCGGGGGCGAGGTCGGCGACGGCGCCGTGGCCGAACCGGGGCTTGGGTCCCGCTGCTCTACCGGAGGTGCCCGGCAGTCGCAGCGCGATCTGCCAGCCGAATCCGCCGAGCGCCACGACCACGCGGACGTGGTCGGCCACCAGCTGCCACTCGGCCTGCAGCCACGGCCAGCAGGTATCCCGCTCGGCGGGGGTCGGGGCGTTGGCCGGAGGCGCACACCGCACCGGCGCGACGATGCGAATCTGCTTGGTCCGCAACCCATCCGCGGCGTCGACGCTGGTCGGTTGGTTCACCAGGCCGGCCCGGTACAGCGCCGCGTACAACTGGTCGCCCGAGCGGTCGCCGGTGAACATCCGGCCGGTGCGGTTGGCGCCGTGGGCGGCGGGCGCCAGCCCGACGATGAGCAGCCGCGGCCGCGCCGCTCCCCAGCTGGGTACGGGCCGGCCCCAATACGGTTGGTCGGCGAAGGCCCGCCGTTTGACCCTCGCCACCTCCTCGCGCCAGTCGACCAGCCGCGGACAGGCCCGGCACACGCTGACCAGGGCGTCGAGCTCGGGGATCGAGGTGGCCTGTTCCGCGAGGGCGACGACCCGAGCGGCATCGGCCGCCACCGGGGTCTGCGGCGTGGCCGGGTCACCCGGCCATCCGGTGCCCGCGCCAACCGGAGAGTCGAACGGCTGGCCGGTACGCGGGTGGTCGAGCACATGAACATCCTGCATTCAGTGGCCGCGTCGTGCAGACCCGGGCGCCGTCCGGGGCCGCGACACGGGCTTACTATCGGGCCGTGAGCTCCGACGCCCTGGCCAGCCTGATCGCCGACCTGCCCGACGGGATGGTCGTCACCGATCCCACCGTGACCGAGGGCTATCGCCAGGACCGCGCGTTCGACCCGTCGGCCGGCAAACCGCTGGCCGTGGTGCGACCGCGGCGCACCGAAGAGGTGCAGACCGTGCTGCGCTGGGCCACCGCGAACCGGGTGCCCGTCGTGCCCCGCGGCGCCGGCAGCGGCCTGTCCGGCGGGGCGACCGCCCTGGACAACGGCATCGTGCTCTCGACCGAGAAGATGCGCGACATCGCCGTCGACCCGGTGACGCGGACCGCCGTATGCCAGCCCGGGCTGTTCAACGCCGAGGTGAAAAAGGCCGCCGCCGAATACGGCCTGTGGTATCCGCCGGATCCGTCCTCGTTCGAGATCTGCAGCATCGGCGGCAACATCGCCACCAACGCCGGGGGGCTGTGCTGCGTGAAGTACGGCGTCACCACCGACTATGTGCTCGGCATGCAGGTGGTGCTGGCCGACGGGACCGCGGTCCGGCTGGGCGGGCCGCGGCTCAAGGACGTCGCGGGCCTGTCGCTGACCAAACTCTTCGTCGGCAGCGAAGGCACGCTGGGCGTCGTCACGGAGGTGACGCTGCGGCTGGTACCCAAGCAGAACGCGTCCAGCGTCGTCGTCGCCACCTTCGCCTCGGTGGCCGACGCGGTCGACGCGGTGCTCGGGGTCACCGCCCGGCTTCGCCCCTCGATGCTGGAGTTCATGGACTCGGTGGCGATCAACGCCGTCGAGGACACCCTGCGCATGGACCTGGACCGCGGGGCGGCGGCCATGCTGGTGGCCGGGTCCGACGAGCGCGGCCGCGCCGGCAGCGAGGACGCCGAGATCATGGCCAAGGTCTTCGCGGAAAACGCTGCGACGGAGGTATTTTCGACCGACGATCCCGACGAGGGCGAGGCGTTCGTCGTCGCGCGGCGGTTTTGCATCCCGGCCGTCGAAGCCAAGGGATCGCTGTTGCTCGAGGACGTCGGCGTGCCGCTTCCGGCGCTGGGCCGGCTGGTCACCGGGATCGCCGGCATCGCCACCGAACGCGACCTGATGATCTCGGTGATCGCCCACGCCGGCGACGGCAACACCCACCCGTTGATCGTCTACGACCCCGCCGATGCCGACATGACCGAACGCGCCCACCTGGCATTCGGCGAGATCATGGACCTGGCCGTCGGTCTCGGCGGCACGATCACCGGCGAGCACGGGGTGGGCCGGTTGAAGCGGCCCTGGCTGGCCGGCTATCTCGGGCCCGAGGTGATGGACCTGAACCGGCGCATCAAGCAGGCGCTGGATCCGCAGGGCATCCTCAACCCCGGGTCGGGCATTTAGTTCTGGCTGTCGAGCGCCCGGCCGGCCGGGAAATCGATGTCGACGGCTGTAGGTTCTCAAGCTGCGTGGCGGACGGCGATGCCCTGACATGCAGGTCTCTAGAATTCTCATGGAAATGGCGGACATATTGTTCTCATCTTCGTGGCGGATCCTAAAACCAGAGGGTTGTGTTGAATTTCAATGCGCGACCTGGCTTGGTTTCGTATCGCAACGGCCGCCGGGACAACGATTTCGCTAAATCGTGCCCGCCGAAGGATTCCAATTGTTAAGATGACACGTTGGGTGACACGAAAGTGTCGCTGTGACAGCGCTTTAGGACATTACGCGTCGTGTCGGTGTCAGCCGGGGCCTAACACACTGCGTATCAACGAGTTTGGCCCGAGGGGGGTAAATGACCCGGGCGCTTATCTCCGAGGCCGAGTCAGACTATCGGTAGTTTGCGCTGACTCCGACGCCCCTCGCTCCCAAATTCGTCCGCTCGGAAAATCATGACGGTCGATGTAGAGTGCCTCGCCCCCTGGGCCCACTACATAGCGAAGCCGATCTGGCGCAGCGACTCCTGCACCCACTGGCTCGCGACTCGCGCCGCGGCCTGACGGAGCCTCGCTCGGGAGCCCAGCGCGACTAATGAGATTCTCATATTGGTGGCGGATCCGCAGGAAAACGATTGGTGCAGCATCACCGTGGGCTCAGATGGGATCGAACTCAGCGATCAGCCACCGACCGTCGACTTTGTCGAGCGTGACTCGGACGCTGGAGGCGCTGTTGGTCGGCGAATCTTGGCCGATGGTGACGGTCTGGTTTACGAACAGCAAAACGACGGCATGGCTGCCGGTCGCCTCTATCGGCGCTGCGGCCGGCACCGTGGCCGACGCAGAGATGTGCTTCTGCTTGGCTCCCGGGATGACTACGTCGTGGGTCAGTGACGTGTAGGCGTTAAGGAACTTGCCGGTGAGTCTGCTCCGGGCGGCCTCGAGGTCCTTTTCCACGCTGTCGGCCCGATACGACAGCAGAGCGATGGTGCTTTCGGTGGCGGTACGCACGGATTCCGTGGCGGCCAACTGAGCGGTGCGCGCGGAGCCGCCCTGCCACTTCAGGAAGCCTGCGGCCACGGCCAGCGACAGCGCGAGGCCGGGCAGTAGTGCGTACACGATCGCCCGCGCCCAGCGGATGTGATGCTTCGCAGGTGTCGAACTTTGACGGTCGCCTGACTCGTCGACCTCGGTAGTCGCAACATCGGTGTCCGGCTTGTCCCCGGCGATCGCCGTCGGGCCCGGCGTGGCAGGCGCTTCCTCCGATGAGGCGACATTGGTGTGATCGTCCGCGCGGCGGAGCAACTTCGGAAACTTCATGGCACGAACTCGACGTTGGAGACTTTGACCTGACCGTCGGTCTTCTGCACGAAGATCCGCATTCGCCATGCTCGTGGCGCCTGATCAGACGCAGCGGCGTCTGACGTTTGCACAGTCATGGCCACCAGCACCTGGGCGGTGTCGGCCGTCTCCGACTCCAGCCCTGCCGAGCTGATGGTACCGACCGTGATGGCTTTGGCTTGCTTGACGACCTCGATAAACGGCTTCGACCGTTTGGCGAAATCGTCGTGTAACTGTCCTGTCGCCCCATCCAGGATGCGCTGTACATCGGTGTCAGCATGCCGCCAGTCGATCGTAGTTAGGTTCAGCGCGCCCTGCCTGGCCACTTGCAGAAATTGGTTTCGCTGGATCTGCGCCTGATGCGTCTGGTAGCTGCGAAATCCCAACCATCCAACCAACACAGACAAGGCAACGACGATAGTCAGACAGACGCGAATTGTCGGCCGCAGGTGGAACACCGATTCTGCGGAGCGTGGTGTAGATGCGTTCTCCGTGGGGTCTATATCAGACTCGATGGTGTCCCCATCCGCGTCGACGACGTCGCCGCCCGGGGACGCGTGGAAGTCAACCGCCTCACGCATACCGTGCTCCGTCCGTCGTCGTGGTTCTGCGCGTCATATTCGTCAGCTGCCCGGCGGCATCAGCATTGTTTGCCATGTCTTATCCTTGGGCGCGGTTTGGGCTAGATCGGATTGCGTGTATTGATGCCCGTCGGGCCCGATGTAGGTGCCGGTGGCCGGGTCGTACTGGGCGGCGGCGATCGGCGGCGGCGCCGAGGCGGGCGGGCCCGCAACCGCTGGCGGTGAGCCGGGTGGCAGCTGCGGGATGCCTTGGCCCGATAGGGTGGCGTTCGGGTCACCTTTCCAGTTGAAGCCGTCGTTAAGCGGCACATAATGTTCGTTGCTTTCACACATCTTGACCGTGGGTGCGCGTTTACCCGGAACCGTCTCGCAGGGCACATTGCGCACGCCGCGCACGGCCAAGGGCGAGTCCTGGGGGGCCCGGCAATACAGGTCACCTGCCGGGCGATCCGGGTAATCTACTTCGGGCACTCGGTGCTGCTGAGCCGGCAGGAAGCCGGTGGTACATAGTGGGGGCAGGTTCAGGTTCAGATTGAAGTCGAGATAATAGCCCCGGTAAGCCTGTTTGGTGCCCATATTGGGTACGTCGCCGCCGGCCTGAACCGCGGTCGCCTGGGGCAGCAGTACTAACAACTGCTCGATGTCGTTCCGGTAGGTGACGGCCACCTGACCGATGCTGACCAAGTTGGCGAGCATGATCGGTAGGGTGGGCCGCAGCCGGTCGAAAAGTTGACGTACTTCGTTGGCGGCCGGGCCGCCCTTTTCGAGTACACCGGCGACGGCTGCGTCATGGCCTTGCAGCTGGTCGGTGATGGTGGCGAGATGCTTTGACCATGCCAGGATCGAGGGCGAGGTGCCGGCCTGTGAGTCGAGCACCGGCTGTGATTGGTCGATCAAGGCGGTGAGAGAGTCCACGTTTTTCCTCGCGTCCGTGGCCAGGGCGGTGGATCCTTTGACGATGCGGGAAAGTTCCGGGCCGAGTCCACCGACGGCGGTGTAGCTCTCGTCGATCACCGTTTTCAGGTTGTCGCGCGGGATCGCCTCCAAGGCTCGGTTGGTCGCATTGAGCAGTGTGTTGATGTCCGGGGGCACCGACGTGTGGTTCTCCGGTATCACGTCACCGTCACGCAGTGGCCGGGAATTGCCGTTGCGCGGCAGCAGTGAAACGTATTGTTCGCCGACGGACGATTGGCTGTGGACTTGCGCGTCGAGATCGGAGGGGATGTCGAGCCCTGATTTGAGGAGGAGCACGGCGTCGACGCCGGTGGGGGTTATCCGTACGTCCTTGACCCGGCCGACGTAGGTGCCGCGGTAGGTGACGTTCGCCCTCTTATATAGACCCCCAGCTTGTGAGAGTTGGACGGTCACCTTGTACTGCCCAAGACCGGGTATCAAGTTCTCGACCTTGATGTAGCCGAAGACTGTCACCGCGGCGGCGATGCCCGACACCGCAGCAAAAATGCTCAGCTTTATCCAGATTTGAAGGCCCAAACGCATGTTACGGTCCTTGATCCAGGTGATAGGGAATGATGAGTGGGTTGCCCTTGGTGTACGGACTGGGCTGCTGTCCAATGGTGCGACCCCACTGCAATTCCAGTTCGGTCAAGTTCCCCTCAAATCGGGTGCCGGTAAATAGCGCCGAATCAATCCGGCTCAGCGTCAGGTCAACAATGAGTGTGAGGTTGGCATAGTCACCCCGGAGCCAGTTGGTGAGCGGCTCTTTAACCCATGGAAACACCGTAAAAAAGCTCAGCGAGCGGGTGAGGGAGGGACCCGCGTTAGCCAGCGATTCGAGTACCGGGCCGAGGTCCTTCAACTCCTGGACGAGCGCATCTTTGGTCTGATTGACGGAGTCGGCGGCCAGCGCGCTGAACTTGCCCAGCTGGTCGGCCGCGTCGGCCAGTTTTGCCCGCTCGTCTTTGAGCACCGCCAGCGCGTCGGGAAGGGTGCTTAGCAATCGGTCAACGACGGGTTTCTGTTCGGCGAACTGTCCCGCGAGGTTATTTACGCTGTCGGTGGCTTTGATGATGTCGTCGGTTTGCTCGTTGAGATGACCGATGAACTGGTCCAGTTGTTGGATCAGGTTCTTCAGATCCTTCTCACGTCCCGCAAACGCCGTGCTTAACGTCTTGGTGATGTCTTGAACCTGGCCCAGGCCCCCACCGTTGAGGACTAGCGACAATGCAGCCAGCGTCTGCTCGGTCGTCGGGTATTCGCCCGCGGCCGAGAGCGGAATTAGGGACCCGTTTCGCAGCCTGCCTTCGGCCGGGACATTGGTGGGCGCTGCGAGTTCGACCTCCAGCGAGCCGAGGAGGCTGGTCTGACCGATCTTGGCGGTGGCGTTGGCGGGGAGTTTGACGTTGCCGTCGAGCCGCATGGTGAGCAGTGCATGCCAGCCCTCACGTTCAACGTTAGTGACAGTGCCGACCGTCACGTCGCCTACCTGGACGCGGGAGTTCGGCTGGACATTGACGACGTCCGGCATTTGCGCCTTCACCTCGTAGGAGCCAGGGCCGCCGCCTGCAGTGCCGGGTAATAGGATGGAGTTCAGGCCTCGCCAGCCGCAGCCCGATAATAGGCTGCCGGCGAGCGCCACCAGCAGGCCTGCGGTGACGCCCACCCAGCGGGACCGTCTCATGATCCCCCTTCTGGGGGGACCATCATGCCGGAAAGCCCCTGGGCGGGGTTGGTGGTTGCCACCACCTCGGCGGGCGAGGGCGGGGCGGTGTGGGCCGGCGCTGGTTGCCCGGCCGGAGCCGCCGTGGTTTCCGGGGCATCCGGACTTGGCGGCACGTAGTCCGGACGCAAGCGGTCCTCGCTGTACGTAACCTCGTTCGGACGAGCGCTTTCGCCGACGAACAGGTTCTCCCCCAGCGGGGGAAAATTGTACTGACGGTTCTTCACGATCGGGGCCAAGTACTGCACGCATAGCTTCGCGGCCTGCTGACTATTCAGCCGCGACGCCGCCTGTACGGCTCCGCACAGAAAGGAGATTGGATCGGCGAAGTTGTTGACCGCCAGCGCACCGGTTATCGCCCCTTGCGTGGGCTGCCAAATGTTGGTGTAGTTCGCCAGTGCTGTCGGCAGGACGTGCAGGGTCTGCTTGATGTCGTCGAGGCTGTCGGTGACCGTCCCGGAAAGAGATGCCAGTTTGTCTGACGTAACGCCGATGGCCGCGCGGTTTTCTGCCACGAAACGCTGGACGTCGCCGGCGGCGGTATCGAGGTCCCTGATCGCCGCGGCTACTTCATCGGGATCATTAGCAAGCAATCCGGTCACAAATGCCAGGTTCCGATTCAGCTGGCTCATCGAATCCGAACTGCTTTGAAGGGCCGAGACGATTGTCGCCAAGCTCTTTACGGTGCCGAAAATGTCGCTGCTGTGGTCCCCGAGTACCGAGAAGGCTTGCGATAATTTGATCACCGTGTCGCGGATGTCGGTGCCCTGGCCGCGCAGGTTGTCCGCGGCTGTATTGATTAACGATCCCAGCGGAGCGACGCCGCCTGGTTGAGTCGGCTGCAGCGTCTGCGTGAGCTTGTCGAGCTGTGTGCGCAAGTCGTCCCATTCAACGGGGACGGCGGTGCGTTCCTCCGGAATCACCGCGTTGTTGCGCAGGGCCGGCCCCGCCGCGTAGGCAGGCGTGAGCTGAATAGCCCGCGAAGTAACCAGCGCCGGGGACACGATCACGGCCTTGACGTTCGCGGGCACCTTGTATTTGCGGTCGTACCAGAAAGTTATCTTCACCCGTTGGGGTTGCGGTTCGATTTTCGCTATTTTCCCTACCGGTACACCCAGGATCAGCACCTCGTCGCCGGCAAACACACCGTTGCTGTTAGCGAAGTACCCGATGATGTTCGTCCGGTCGATCTGATCAGACGCGCGCTGAACGGTCATAAGGCCGCCGATGAGCAACAGACTCAGGACGACGGCCAGGCCCGTCTTAGCCTTGCGCGGTGCCCTCACCGTCCTGCCTCCCCGGGCGGCCCGACGGGCACGGGCGATGGTCCGCCTGTTGGCCCTCCGCTGGACGGTCGCGGGACCGGCGCAGAAGGACGATCGGGCGCGGGCTCATAACCAGCCGGCGGGCCGGGCGGCGGCCCCCCAGGGGGAGGCTGGGGCAACGGCGGCCGGTAGGGGTAGCGAGGGTCGCCAGGTTTGCCCGTGATCGCATCGGGCAGCGTCAGTTTGGGATCCCCGCCCTGGCCGGTGCGCGGATACGGAACCGGCAGAGGAGGCGTCCCCGGCTGGCCCAGCGGCGGCTCGGTGCGCTGCGAAGGCAGCAAGACGCTGGGGTCCAGACCAAGATCGGAGAATGCGGCGTCGATGAATGGTTGCACGAACTGTCCCGGAAGCAGGTTGACCACATAGCCTTTGAAGAATGGGCCCGAGGCGACCGCCTCACCCAACGACATCACGTAGGCGTTAAGCATTCGAATCGACTTCTGCACCCGATCTTTGCGATTGTCGACAATCGTCAGCACGCCGTTGAGCTTGTCCAGCGCCGGGCGCAACTGGGCGTGGTTCTCCGCGATGAACTCAGACAGCTGCTTTGACAGTGCTGAGACGTTGTAGGAGATCGAATCCAGTGCGCTGCTCTGGTTCTTTAGCTCGATCAGCAAGGCGTTGGTGTTGGCGATCAAACTGGCTATCTGGGCGGCGCGGTCGGCCAGCACGCCCGTGACTTTGTTGGTGTTGGCCAGTAAGTTGCGCAGCTGCCCGTCCCGCATGTCGAGGGTTTGTGAGAGCCGGGCGACGCCCTGAACTGCTGCCTTGAGATCCGGCGGGGTGTCGGAGAATGTCTGCGCCAGCGTTGCCATCGAACCGGATAACTGATTGGTGTTCAAGCCGCTGATCGTGTCTGCCAAATCACCAAGCGCGTCAGGTAATTGATAGGCCGGCGTTGTCCGATTGAGGGGAATCGGTTCAGACAGCCGGCCGTCCCCGCGGGGGGTGACCTCAAAGACCTTGGTGCCCAGGACGCTTTTGGTCTTGACCGCTGCCTCGGTGCGGTCTCCAAGCCGGATGTTTTTCGCAACGGTGAATTTCACCAGCACCCGGGGTCCGTCAAGGTCGATGCGCGACACCTGACCCACCCGGGCACCGAAGACTTGTACGGCGGCCCCTGTCTTGAGGCCGCCGGCCTCGGCAAGGTAGGCCGCATACTGGCCGCCGCCGGAGAAGAACGGCAGCTTGTCGTACTCGGTTGCCGCCAGCACCGCCGCAGCCGTCACGGCGCAGCCGACGATACCAACGACGAAGGAGTTACGTTCGGCGAAGGATTTCATTTCGGCGTGCACCTTCCCGAAGACTGGCCAGCCAGCTTGATGTAGACGGGTTGGCCGCCTTTCCCGTTGACCTTGAGCAGCAGATCGCACAGATAGAAGGAGAAGTAGTCGCCATAGAGCCCCTGCCTGTCCAACGCCTGATAGGCGTCGGGGAGTGTGTTGAGGAGGTCGTCGAAATAATCGTGATCAGCGAGGACGATCCCGCTGACTCGGTCAGCCTGATGGATGGTGTTCTGCAGGGCCGGGCGAGCCTGTCGAAGCAGGTCGGCGATCGAACCAGATGCTGCGTTGATGTGGGCCACGCCGTTACTGATGTCTGATTTGCGGGCCGCGAGCCCCTTCATGAGCTCTTGCAACGAATCGACCGCCTTAGCGAACTGGTCGTGCTGATCGCCGAGGGAGGCCAGCACGGTGTTGAGATTGGCGATCACGTGCCCGATCAGCTCGTCGCGGTCGGCAAGGGTGCTCGTCAGCGTGGCAGTCTGCGCCAGAAATGAGCTGACAGTCGCGCCCTGACCCTGGAAAGTCGAGATCAACTGGCCGGTAAGCGCATTGACTTGTGCGGGGTCTAGCGCCTCGAACAACGGGTGGAAGCCCCCAATCAGCGCGTCGAGATCCAGCGCCGGGGCGGTCCTCGCCAGCGGGATAGTCTGCCCCGGTTTGAGTGGTTTGACGTCGCCGGCACCCTCCTCGAGAGCCAGGAACCGGTCGCCGACTAGATTGCTCCAACGGATCACCGCTTTGGTGCCCTGGGTCAGCACGACCGACTCGTCGGCGGAGAACTCGACCACTGCGAACGCGTTTTGCTCGATTGAAATGTTTTTGACCTTGCCGACCTCGACGCCGGCGATGCGCACGAAGTCGCCGCTTTTCAAGCCGGCCACGTTGGTGAACTCGGCATGATAGGTCTTGTCCTTCTGGAATCGCAGCTGCGCGAACACCGCGAAGAGCGCAAAGAGGCTTAGCAGACAGACCGTTGCGAAGATGGCGAGCCGCCAGACGGCGCTTCCCAGGTTGTCTCTCATGGATGTGTTCCCGACGTGTCGGACGGACTGTGTTGCGGCCCGGGTGGCGGTGGGTTGAGCGGTGTCCCGTCCGGTCCGTATTGCGCTGCACCGTACGGTGGAGCGCCGGAGTACGGGATCGGCCCCGGTGCCGGACCCGGGATGCACTCGCGAATGCTGGGCGGCTGCGGCACGGCGCGCGTCACCGGCAGGTAGTCCGCATAGCAGGGATGGCCGATGCCGGGGTTCGGCCGGATGTCGAGTCCGGTACCCCAACCAGTGTCTGTAATTAGTTGACGGACCGGATAGTTTTTGCTGGGGTCGGGCAGTGACCCGCAACTCGGCTTGCCGCCGGGTCCGCCTTTTGCGGCCACAATTGGCAGGTTTTGCGGGTACTTGTATGGGTCGTCGCCGAGCAGCAAGGCGGCATCCACAATCATCGAGTAACCATTGGAACCACCCAGCGCGTCCCGGCCACCGTTGTCTACATACCAGGTGGCGCCGAGAAGCATGCAGGTGTACTCGGGGTTGTATTTCATCAGTAGGTTTGTCGTTGGTTCAAGCAGGTTGATTCCACGGACGAAGTTGCTCTGGTTGGGCGCGATTAGATCGGTACCGGACTGCGACAGACCAATCGCATTCAGCAGCAAGGCGTCGAGTGCCGATGTATGGCTTGTGACGGTCGCGCTCGTGGTACTCACGGCCGCGAGCGTCCTCAGGATGTCTTGTCCGGCGGCGCTGTAGGCGTCGCTGAAACCGCTCAGCGATCGGAGGTCTTGCTGCACAGTGCCCATGCGCGGATTCAGCGCCAGCAGCACCTGATTGGCGTCGGTGATGGCCTGCCCGATGGTCTGGCCCTCACCGCGCAGACCGATTGCCCACGCGGTCAGAGTCGCGTTGAGCTTGGCGGGGTCGATTTGTTTGAGCACTAAGGCGAGGTTCTGGAAAACGGTGTTGACCTCGGTGCTGACATTGCGGGATCGCAGGAGCGCGCCTGCGGCTATGTGCTTGGTGCTGGGATTCTCGGGGTAGACCAGATCGACGTACTTGGAGCCAAACAACGTTGAGGCTTTGATCTGGGCTTCGATATTTGCCGGAATATTTCTGACCTGATCGGGGTCGATCTCTAACTGCAGACTGACTGGTTCGGTCCCGCCGGTTACCGAGGCGACGCGGCCTACTTGTACGCCACGTAGCATCACCTTGCCGCCGGGCTCCATGACAAGGCCGGAGCGATCAGAGGTCAATGTCAGCGGAACGAAGGAACGGAATGTCCCATTGAACAATGCGGTCGCTAAGGTGATCAGCGCAACGATGACTCCGCAAGAGATGGTCGCCCAGCGCCCCAGGTGAGCATCGTCTGCTGAAGACGAAGGTTTCATTGCGCTATCCCTTAACGATGTTGGGCATAATCAGGGCTATCCACCCGAGAAGTGGAAATTGCCGGTCTTGCCGTAAATGGCAAGCGAGGAGAATAAAATTACTAATACCGCGGAGACCATTGAGCTACGCACCGCTCTACCCACGGCTTCGCCCACCCCGGCGGGCCCACCGGAAGCGGTATAGCCGTAGTAGGTATGCACCAGCATCACCACGAGGCCCATCAGGACTGCCTGCAGAAGCGACCAGATGATGTCGGTGGGCTGTAGAAATGTCGAAAAATAGTGGTCGTAGACGCCCGTCGGTTGCCCGTACACGGAGGTTGTGGCGAACCGGGCAGCATAGAAGGACATCCAGAGCCCTATGCAATACAACGGGATCACTACTACCACGCCCGCAATTACCCGGGTGGAAACCAAATAAGCAATCGAGCGGATGCCCATCACCTCGAGGGCGTCGATTTCCTCGTTAATCCGCATTGCACCCAGTTGCGCGGTGGTGCCGGCCCCGATGGTGGCGGACAGGCCGATTACCGCGGTTAGCGGCGTGACGATACGGCCGTTAACGTAGGCGGAAACGAAACCAGTCAACGCCTCCACACCAATACCGCTCAATGAGCTGTAGCCCTGAATCGTGACGAGGGAGCCCCCCGATAGTGTCAGAAAGCCAACGATTCCCACGGTGCCGCCAATGACCGCCAGCGCGCCGGCGCCTAAGCCCATCTCGGCGATCATGCGCAAAGTCTCGTGCTTATAGGAGGACAAGGCGTCCCGGATCGCGCCCAGAGTTCTCGCGTAAAAACGCGCTTGCGCGCCGATGCGCCGCCAGCCCGCAACCCAGCCATCCAGTGTGTAGCTCAATCGCGGAAATAGCTGGCTGGCAATCGTGCGGCTACTCATGATGTCGCCTTCACGCCCACCGCGGTCACGACGACGTCGATGAAGAATAACGACATAAAGGAAAAGACCACCGTTTCGTTCACCGCATTACCGACGGCGGCCGCCCCCCTGCCCACCGAGATGCCCTTGTAGCACGCGATGAGACTGGCGGTCAGACCGAACAGCCCAGCCTTGACTAGCGCGATGACCAACTCCCGCGCGCCGGTGAGCAACGTCAATCCTGCGGCGAAGGACCCGGGCGTAACGTGCTGGACAAAGACGGAGAACTCGAACCCACCAACGAGGCCGGTTACGATTACCACGCCGGATAACAGCAACGAGACGAAGGTGGCCGCGAGCACGCGGGGCACTACCAACGATCCGATCGGGTTAATGCCGAGCACGCGCAGCGCGTCGAGTTCCTCACGAATAGTGCGTGCACCCAGGTCGGCGCACATCGCTGTTGCGCCGGCACCGGCAACCACCAGCACCGTGACAAGCGGGCCAATCTGCGTGACCGTGGCCAGTGCCGCGCCGCTGCCAGAAAAGTCTCCAGCACCGAACTCGATCAACAGAATATTTATTGTGAACACCGTGAGCACGGTGAAAGGAATTGACAACATCATCGTCGGCGCTATTGATACCCTGGCAACGAACCAGCTTTGCAAAAGGAATTCGCGCCCAGCAAACGGGCGCCGCGGTATCTGCAACAATGTGTCAAGCGCCAGGGCAAAAAAGTCTCCCACGGAGCGAACCGGTTTGGCGAAGGTATTCGGCGAGATCAACACCGGCCTCCGTTCACATCACACGCCATGGTGATACCTGTACCGATGGGCGGCCACAGCGGATCTCGTCCGTCCCCTCGCATTCCAATGACATCCACAAGGTTCAACTTGCCGTACTTGTCGTAGGCAGCCGGTGCTTGAAGATGACCGCAGGGCCCCCAAGGTGACTGTTCGGCAGCCGACTCATCCCCACCCGCAAACCGCCTACCAACCTGATTCCCACCGCCACGCTCAGAACATGGCGGTCTACCAAAGCCGAGAAGCTGAAATGTTTGGGGCCGACGGCACCGTCTTCATGCCGCCGATCGGCAGCCTCTGCAGTGAGCTTGGGACCACGAGAACCCTCCCCGATTCGTAGAGTCTGGTAGCAGAACTTTATTTTCATAACAAAACTTTGTCAAGCATCCATCAGGGGGTGGAGTGGTCCTAGATCAGTCTGGCGGTTCTGCGCCAGGACTGGGGTTTTCGAGCAGGCCGTCACCGACCGGTTGTCTGCGTGAGGGGGCGACGGATTGGGGAGACGCTCGGATTTCGCCGACCCGATTCTGGAACTGCCTCCCAATCCGCGCGGTGGGGATTGTGCGGTGCTGGACGCCCAGGTAGATGTGCCGCACCGGCCCAATTCCAGTGGCGCGTTGGCGAAATCGCGGTTTCCCCGCACCGTACCGGCAACCCAAGCGGTGCTATCGAGGTACGCGGACTACCAGATCGAACGTATGGACATCCTCGGTGACGCCGACTGCGACATGGTGTTCGTCGCCCTCTACCACGAGAACCGCTGGGTGCGCCGATCACATATCGTGCACATAGCGGTGCTTTGCGCGGCTGGCCACCGACTGCGGCTTTGCGGTACGGGCGCATATGTCCCGCCATCATACGGCGGCCAGGAACTGGGTGCTCCGCGGTGAATCTCGGTGTGTACAACAGGTTTTGGCCAAGGCGCGTTGGACTCGACCGTAATTGACTGCATGCGCGGGGCCGAGGACAAGCGGCGAGCCATAGAGGCTGTAACTACCGGGGACGCCGCCGGGGCGAGCACTGTGCCGGTTCCCCGGTCGTCCGCGAGAGGCCGCGGATTGCGGCCCACCAGCCCCGCTTGGTGGCCTGCCCGAGCTGGTGGGCTTTGAGCTGCGCTTAGCACTGCAACGCCGCGATGAGGTTCGAACTCCGCTGGATCAGTTGCCGGTTCGGGCTCCTCCTCAGTCACCTCGACGGGGACCGCGCGGGCCGCCGAGCCGACCCTGAACGGTGTGTGAAACCATTGGCGCGCAAGATAACCTTGCTATCGCGCGCTTGTTCCGTCACTACACCGTTATCTGGAACGAGACTGGACCCATTCCACCGGCAGCAACGCTTATGCCGGCGACGTCGTGTGGCGGGTGCAGGTGCTGGTCCGCAGTCCAACGGCTAGCGCCGCCGGCCGGCCTTCGGCCTGATCGAGCTGCGCTGGCTGCGCGAGGTGCTCACGGCCTGGCCCGTGACACCCGCTTCAAATAATCGAGCTGCGATATAATCGTTTAAATGTTGGTCGGCAGCGGCAGCTGCTTCATTCCTGAAAGGCTTTTTCCTTGGCGTCCAGGGCAGGTACCGAGGCCCGTATCTTCGACGGTGCCCTGAAGGCGATTGCTCGGCAAGGCCCCAAGAAGCTAGCAATGAGCGATATCGCGCACGAAGCCGGCGTATCTACCGGGACGCTATACCGGTATTTCAAGAATAAGGACGAACTCCTTCGGTCGTTGGGCGACCATTTCGTCACGCGACTGCAGGCGGTCCTCGACGCCGCGATCGAGGCGAACCCGCGGCCAGCTGACCGCTTGCTGATCGTCATTGACGTCATGCTGCGATTTTGGTTGGAGAACCCTGCCACAATGCAGATCGGAGAACTTGAACCGGGATTCGTTGTGGACTATATCAAGCGGGTTGCGCCTCAGCTCTCCGGTGTTCTGAGCGATGCGTTGGAGCCTGCACTGGTCGACAGCCCTGCCGTACTCAATGGATCGGCCGAACTGAATGAGATTGCGGACTTAATCGTGCGGATGGCGTTTTCGCACTACTTCATGCCTTCGCGCGACTATCGGAGGTTCCGCGACATTCTCGTCGTGCTCGGTGAGTCAGGTGGACTCAAACCCAGAAAGTCGCGCTTCCGTTCACAGCGACGAGCCGTGGGCTGAGATCTCAACCTAATCTGGCGCCAACGACGTTGCGCAGTACGCCGACTCCTTCGACTTCCGCCTCAACCACGTCGCCCTCACCAAGGAATCGGCCGTCCTCGAACCCCACCCCGTCGGTCGTGCCAGTAAACACGATATCACCGGCGGTGAGCGGCATCCTTTCGATGATGTACTCAAGGCATTCGTCGATGCTGAAGATCATCTTGCCGGTGCGGTCATGCTGGCGCAGTTCACCATTGACGCGTAACGATATGGCGACATCAATCTGGCCTGACCCGCCGAACTCGTCCCTGGTGGTGATCCACGGCCCCACCGGCGTCGCCCCTCCGAGTGCCTTGATGGAAAACAGGTCCAGCCCACCACTCAGAGGCGTGGCCGCGTCACGGGCACTGACATCGTTGCCGACTGTGTAGCCGAGCACCGCGCTGGTTGGCTGCTCGCCGAGGTGACTCATCGACTTCGCCATCACCGCAACAAGTTCGACCTCGAAGTCCAGTTGCTCCGTGATCGAAGGATTCGCCAGGACGTCTCCGTGGCCGATGATCGCCACTTGGGGTTTGAGGAACCCCAAGGTGGTCTTCGGACGCTCGGTGACACCCAGCTTCTCCAGGTGCGACCAGTAGTTCATACCGACCCCGATGATCGTAGACGTAGGGGTGATTGGTGGTCGCCAGCGAACGTCGGTCATCGCTAACGGAGGACCGACCTTCTCGAAATGCGCCGCACCATCGGCAGCCGCCGAACCCCACTCCTCGATACCACCCCGAATCGGCTGCACGGTACCGGCATCGACGTCCACCAGACCCCAGACGTCGGCGCCCCCTCGATGAATCCTTGCGATTTTCAGCGTCCTATCCCTTCGGTCGCGGCGGCTGACGCCGCCTCGAGCCGTACCTTAACGCCCACACTCGACGAGATCGCGCGATCGAGGAAGCGCGGCCGGGCCTGATATATCAACCCGAAGTCGCGGCGGGTGAACTCGCCCGCCGCGGTGATGACCGGCTGGTGCGAACCACCAGAGGTGGAGCGCTGCAGCCGGATCCGCATCGGTACTTCCCGCGTGACACCCAGCAATTCCAGATCTCCATGTAGCAGGAATTCACCGGGAGGTTCGGCGAGATCCAGCCGCTGGGACCGGTAGGTCGCCGTGGGCCGGCTGGATACGTCGAGTAGGTGCGCCGACCGGATCGCCTCGTCCCGGCCCTTGCTTCCGGTGTTGACCGAGCCGAGGTCGATCGTCGCGTCAACCGCCGAATCGAGCGGATCTTCGGCCATGACGATCCGGCCTGACACGCTGAGCGTCCCACGCACGGTGTGCACCCCGAGGTGGCCGACCGAGAAGGTGAGACCGGACCGCGCTGGATCGATTGCCCAAATGCCAGGCAAATAACCGGGCATCTCGTCTGTTGCAGAAGACAATTCACACCTTTGACGTCAGAGTGCCGGCCATGCAGGTAGACACTCAGCCAACATCTCGATAGGTAGTCAGCTTTACTGAGGACCGGATACGGGTAACGGACTACAAATAGACGGCCAGGTTCTGCACCCCCAGCGTGGCCTGCTCGAAATAGACCGTCCGCGCTGCGAGCTTCCACTCGTCACCCGTCCGGATGGTGTCGACCCGGCGGGCCGGCAGGAACTCCAGTGCCGGCTCGTCATAGCGCGACCGGATGAGCACGATGGAGCTGAAGACCTCGTATTCGCCTGCCTTTTCGGTCTCGTATGACCGCACCTTGTGCACGATCCGCTGCGTCCGGGACAGCGGATTCTCCGACCAGGCGCTGTCGGTCTGGGTCAATCGCATCAGCTTCAACATCAGGGTCATGATGTTCTCGTTGAAGTGGTACATCTCCGCCTCGAACACCCCCTTGGTCCGGTGATCGCGGGTGGTCCGCACCGGTGCCCGGTAGATGATGTCGGGCGCGAGCAGCGCCAGCCAGCCGGTCAGGTCGTCCTCGTCGAGAAGGGTCGACTCGTCTTCCAGCCACGCGACGATCTCAAGGTGCCGCGGGTCGGTGACCTTGATCCGCTTGCCCTTAGGCGTCGGGTAGTCGACGGTCCCCATTGTTGCCCGTGCGGCGGGCACCACCCGTTCTCGAGTTGCTTCCGTGGTCACCACGCTCTCCCTTCCATGAACTCGCTGTAGCGCAGCCAGAAATTCCACTGCGTGTCATCCTTCGGGAACCCGGCATAGACCTGCGCCGGACCCGGCCAATCACTGGGCTTGTTTTCGCCGGTGATCGCCTGGTAACGCAGCTTCTGCTGGGCTCCAAGCGCACCCTTGGAGGCATAAGTCTGCATGGGCCACGTGTCGGTGTCGTCGGCCTCGACGAAACCGCTGATACCAAAGGTGGCCGCCGTCATCAGGTTCACGGTGTCGCGGAGCTCCTCAGGCGCGTCGCGTTCGACCAAACTCCAATGGAACAGCTCGAAGTGTTCCGGTCCCCTGGGTACCCAGACCCGCCAGCTGAGGAAGGCCGACGGGGTGCCGTCGGGGAATTGGAACGGCATGCAAAGCGCAGCCGTATTCGGCCACAGCTGACCGACCTGCGGGGTGTACCCCGCAAGGATCTTCAGTTGCCCATCGTCGAATCGATCTGGCAGCCCCTTTACCATCTCCGGTGACATCCCCGGCGGGGGAACCAGGTGCAGCCGCTCCAGCGGCGACATGTCCGCAAGATTTTTGCCCTTGAGGGCATTGACGTAGTGCTCGTTGGTCAGATCGAAGCACCGCACGAAATGGCCTTTGTGGCTGGCGCTGACGCCGGCCATTGCCGGCTCCTGTGACTCGCCCTCGGTGGAGAGCAGTTGCAGTTCCTGCATCGAACGGTGCAGCGACAGCGTGTGGAAGATGTCTCCGGCGAACTGCTCGGCGGCGCTCTTCCAGTTCGCCTTGATGATGAACCGCTGCGGGTGGCCGAGCACCGTCATACCACCGGGCGTGCGGTCGAACATCAGGTCCCAGTACCAGGTCATCGGGCCGAGGTACTCGCGCAGGGTCGGGGCGTTCTCGTCGAAGGTGACGAAGATCATGCCGCAGTAGGTCTCTGCCCGACCCTTGGTCAGACCAAGCTCAGACTTGGGCCGCAACAGCCCGTGCATGTCCTCCCGAGCGATGGGTGCGCCGACGAAGCTGCCGTCGGACTTGTAAACCCAACCGTGGTAGGCACATTGGAATGTCTTGGCGTTGCCGGCCTCGAACCGGCACACCTTGGCAGCCCGGTGTGCGCACACGTTGAGCGCCACCGTGAAGGTGTTATCCGCCGCCCGGCTGACGATCACCTGATCTTCGCCGACATACCGAAGTACGTAGTCGTCGACATTTGGGACTTCGTCCTCGTGCGCCACGACCGTCCACGCCTTGGCAAACAGCTGTTTCAGCTCCAGTTGGTAAAGCTCGGGGTCGGTCAGAACCCGAAGCGATACCTCCCGGAAGTCTTTGTCGATCAGCTCCGACAGCGGGGTCCCGTCCGAAAGAACAGGTCCGGTCGGAGCGTGTTTCACCTCATCTATAGTCATTTTTGCTCCTATTCCTTAGTTATTGCCCACTGGCCGGCGCAGAGTCGAACACCGAGGGATCCGGTGGTTTGGTGTTCACCCGAGGCACGTGCAGGCCGCCGTCAACCGGGATCGTGGCCCCGGTGATGAAGCGGGCTTCGTCGCTGGCCAGGAAAGCCACCACCGGGGCGATGTCCTCTTCCGGATCACCCATGCGTCCCATCGGAATCATCGTTGGAATCGCCGCACCCAGTTCTGGGTTGTCGGCCACCATCTTTTCGAATGCGGCCGATGCGGCTATCGGAGCGATGGCGTTGACACAGATGTTGTGCCGGGCCCATTGGAACCCGGCGGTCCGTGTCAGCGCCTGCACGCCACCCTTCGCGGTGTTGTAATCAGCGTGCACCCAGTGGCCGTCGTCCGCGTCGATCGAATAGAAGTTGATGATGCGGCCTCCGCCGCGGTCCTTCAACAGTGGGAACGCGGTCTGCATGCCCCACCAGACGCTCCAGAGCCCGACTTTCATCGTCTGCTCGAGCATTTCGTCCGTCTTGTACTCCAAAGGGACGTCCGGCGTCAGAGCGATGGCGTTGTTCACCAGAATGTCCAAGCCGCCGAAGGACTCCTGGGCGGCAGCGATGGCGCCCTCGATATCGGTCTTTCGGGACACATCGGTCTGCACGAACAACCCTTGGCCACCGAGCTCAACGAGGTCCCCGACCACCTGCTTGCCCGCATCCGAATCCAGTTCGGCGACCACGACTTTGGCGCCTTCGCGGGCGAACCGGCGAGCGATACCGCAGCCGATTCCCTTGCCGGCGCCCGTGACGACGGCGACCTTACCGTCCAACCGGCCCATTATGCGGTGCTCTCGGGTGCGGCTTTGGCTTCGATGACCTGACGGACCCGTCCGCGGAAGTCGGGATCGTGGGTGTGGCTGAAGTTCACGTTTCCCGTCTCGCCGTCGAACTCGTGCAGACCGGTGAGATCCCGGTCCCGATCGGCGAAGTCTGCAGCGTAGCCATTCTCGCGGACCGCCACGATCTCCCACCAGTTGCCATCGGGATCGGTGAAGTAAAAGGACGTGTCGCCGTGCATGTGACGGGGCTCGGTGATCTGCTTGATTCCCCACTGGTCTTTGATCTCGAGCAGCTTTTCGTGCGCGGCGTAGACCTCTTCCACGCTGCCGACGTCGAGCCCGTTGTGTGCCAGCATGGTCATCGTGCTCGCCTTGCCGGTCTCCACCACGGCGTAGGCGTGGTTGGTTCCCAGCCGGATCATCATCGACCTGCTGCTCGGCTGAATCACCTCCAAGCCCAGCACTTCCTCATAGAAGCGACGCGCCCTGGCCAGATCCATGGTCTCGAGGGTGCCGTGACCCAGGCGCTGGAGCTTCAGGACAGGTTCACCGGTGAACTTGTCTGTGATTGCGGGCATCGGGAGCGTCCTTCTCGTGGTTGGGATATAGGTCCGGTCACACCGGGGTCTGCGGGCTGGCTTGTAATGCTTGCATTGCGGCCGCCATTTGGGCCGAATCCATGTATTCGTCGATCCGCCGAATTTGACCGTGCACCACGGAGATTCGCTGGATGGCGGGGATGGAGGCCTGCTGGCCTCCGGGCAGCGTGAGGTGGACCGCGTGGCGTTGAACGCAGGCGTCGCCGACCAAGTCGCGACCTGCAATCTCATACCGGGGCGCAAGTGCCGCCAGCCCGGCCAATGCGGCAAGCGCCTGCCTGGCCGGCTGTTCGACCTGGTCGTAGTTGTGCCAAATCACCGCGTCGTCCGTGAACAGCGCGTCGAGATTGGCGGCATCGCCAGTCGTCAGCGCGGCGACGAACCGTTCGACGGTGGCCAACACATCATGCTGGTTCTCAGCCATGGGACTCGCTTCCGTTGTCCTGCCGGTCACGGCCATACCTCGGGAGTGAAGATCGGGCGCGCGATCCGTGACGAGATGCGCCATCCCTCCGGGGTTTTGGCGTACGTGTCGTGAAACTCGATGACTCGTCCGTTGTCAGTGGCGTAGACCACCGGTTCGCCGTCATTCGCGAGCGGACCGTGATAAACCATGGCGCAGACCACCGCCTCCGCGGAGTCGTCGTCGGCCTTGGTCAAATAAAAGTTCGTCAACAAGTGACGAGTGGTCACCTTCGGCCGATCACGCATCCCCTGACGCATCTCCTCATGGCCGTGATGGACGATTCCGGCCCGGTCAAACACCGCGTCAGAGGTGAAAAGCCGGATCATTGAATCGAATTCACCATTGTCCATAAAGTAGACGAAAGCGTTGTTCAGGCGGCTGAGCTCCCAGTGGAGCGTCACGTCCTGCGGCGTCATCGCGTCTGTTGTCATCGTGTCGGATGTCCCACCGCTAGGCCAAGGCGGCCGGCGGGACGTCCTCTCCCGCGAGCAGCGCCCCGACGATCGTGTAGATCTCTCCACTGGCGGCGGCGTGTTGCGCCGCCGTCCGCACGTCGCGAAGGCGTCGCTGCAAAATCGACTTGTTGTACATGGCGGTGCTGCCTGCAAGTCCGAACGCCTCGTTGACGATCTCGACACACTCGGTGTGGGCCCGTGCCACCATTGCGCGCTGGCGGGTGGCCTGCAGCGGCGAGATGGGTTCGCCTGCCGACGCTGCGTCCCACATCAGCCGGACCTCTTTCTCGGCCAGCGCACGAACCGAACCCAACCGGACGTCGAGTTGCCCTAGCCGGTACTGGAATACGGGGTCTTCAGCCAGTCGCATCGTGGGGTTGAACGCGGGTCGTTTCGTCTTGGCCAACTGACGAAGGTCGCTCAGAGCACCCTCGGCGATTCCCACGACCACCGCGACATGGGTCGGGCCGAGCGCCAAGCGGATAGGCAACCGGAACAGCGTGGTGTCGACGGTGGCCGGTCCGAAGAAGTTACCGACATGCTCATCGGGAACGAATACATCCTTGAGCACAAAGTCATTGCTGCTCGTCCCGCGCAATCCAACAGAATCCCATGTCTGAACGAAATCAGCCTGCTCTGCAGGCACCATCGCGAGCACCATCTCGGGCACACCCGCGTCGGTCATGACCGGCGCGCCCTGCTGCAGCACGATGCAGCTGCCCATCATCCACTGGTGCTCATAACTACCGCTGGCGAGGGGCCACTGACCGTTGACGAGATAGCCACCGTCGGTGCGGATCGCCACACCCTTGGGCGCGAACGCCCCGCGGGCCATGGTGTCGGGTCCTTCTGGATAAATTTCTCCGTCGAGGACGTTCTGGGGAAAACGGCCGAATACCGGCGCGAAGTCAGCACCAATCATCACGGTCCACCCGGCCGAGGCGTCGGCCTTCGCGACCTCTTCGATGACAGCCATGGCCTCGAGGAGGGTCATCTCTTCGCCGCCGTACTGGCGAGGCACAAACATCCTGAAAGCCCCTGCATCCGTGAGCCGTTGGATTAAATCGGCTGGGATCAGCTTGGCCGCCTCGATCTCATCCGCGCGCTGGGCGATCTCGGGAACGAGCGCCCGAACGGCGTCCAGCACGGTGGTGGTCTCGGCCTCGAGGGCTGTCATGTGGGGTCCTCCAATTGACCATGGTTAGGGCTTCGCCAGCCTGCTTGTTCTCGCGTCGGCCTACTTGAATGAAAAGTCCTATTTGAACATTACTTGTATTATGTGTTCATCGTCACCGTGTGGTCAAGGTCTTGGCTGAAGTTCCTTCGCACGGGAGCCGACGCGCACCGGTGATCTGATCGGACCGTCCGAGTGGGCCCGACGCGACCTTGGTGCTCACGGCCACCTCGAGCCGACGAAATTCGCTGCCGCGTAACACCTGTGGGGCAATGCCGGGCTTGAGGTGCAGCCGATGAATCTTCAACGCGGCGATGGTGTTGGTCGCCGCCCGCAACCTCATCGAACACCCTCCATTCCACCCACACCCCAGGCACCTGGCACGAACGCGACCCCATCGCCCGTAGGCTCCCGGTCGATGTCGCTGAAGCGGTCGCCCGTGCCCGATACCGAACGCAGGCATCCTCCGGAGAAGGACGCGCTCGGCAGGCAGACTGCCACCCCACGGCGGATCCAGCGACAGCGAGACGAACGAGGTCACCGCCATGCTGACTGGGTTGCCTTCTGCGCCGACGCCGCACACAGCGGTCACTCCACAGGGAAAGCACCCAGACCCGTACGTAGCGGTCCGGGGCGGATGACACTGAATTCAATTCCGTGGCAGGCTGTTTCGGGTCAGCTGGCCCGCGCTCCTATGGCGATCGCGCACTCGCACGTGAGAGACAATATGCGATTAAGACACCATCTGTATAGTATGTCTAATGCTGGAAATTGCCTCGGGTAGTTTTCACGTCCCAGCCCACCGGAGGAGCCGATCATCATGGCAGACAGCCAGCTACCCCTTCTGATCACTGTCGACCGGTCGAAGTGCTGCGGCTACACCCTGTGTGCCGCCGAAGGTCCCGACGTCTACTCGATCGATGACGCCGGATACGCGGTGGCACCTGAGAGCGTGCCGACTGAACTCGAGGCGCAGGCTTGCCGAGGTGCGGAGGCGTGTCCTGACAGCGCCATCACGGTGCGCCGCGCCGACGCGGGCGAGTGACGTGGCGACGCTTGGGGTCGCCTCAGGTTTCAAACCAGGTACTGGTCGGGAGTCCACCGGGCCAGATATGGCATTGCCAGGATCGCGCGCGGCAGGTCGGCCACATCGCGAGTCGGAAAGACGTACGCCGACATTACGATTCGAAGGATGAGTTCACAGAGTTGACCACTGGTCATACCCATGGACCGCACGCCAAGGGTCAAGCTCAGCGCCGGCGCCAGTAGCTCTTCCAGCACGCCGACGAATTCCGGGAAGATCTGCTGCAAGAAGTCCAC
>Ga0164242_10001958_pt1 | contig 24026 bp, 25 predicted proteins | sample OricomgcompostMG_FD_108783 | JGI IMG/M metagenome (GOLD analysis project Ga0164242, IMG submission 108783) | Miracle-Growth compost microbial communities from Emeryville, California, USA - Original compost - Miracle growth compost (MG) ...
GGCCAGAGTAGGTGTCTACCAGAGCGGCGGTCGGGCAAACTGATCACTTGTGAGCGTGCCGGCACCCGAACCCGTCTCCGGACGGTTGCCGTTCGTGCCCGCGCTGGAGGGCATGCGGGCATGTGCGGCCCTGGGCGTGGTGGCCACCCATGTGGCGTTGCAGACCGGCACCAATCACGGCTTGATCGGTCAGTTGCTGATCCGGCTGGATCTGGCCGTCGCGGTCTTCTTTGCGCTGTCCGGATTCCTGCTGTGGCGATCGCACGCGGTGGCCGCCCGCGGCGTGCGGCCGGCGCCGCGGACCGCCCCCTACCTGCGTTCGCGACTGGTCCGGATCATGCCGGCCTACCTGCTCACCGTGCTGGTGGTGCTGACGCTGCTGCCCGACGCGCGCACCGCCGGACGATCGGTGTGGCTGGCCAACCTGACCCTCACCCAGGTGTACGTACCCAGGACGTTGTACGCCGGGCTGAGCCAGATGTGGAGCCTGTCGGTCGAGATGAGCTTCTATCTGGCGTTGCCGCTGCTGGCGTGGTCGGCGGCCCGGTTGCCGGTGCGGGCCCGGATTCCGGTGATCGCGCTGGTTGCGCTGGCCAGTTTCGGCTGGGGTTATCTGCCGATCCCGACCAGCAACGGCGCCAATCCGTTGAACTGGGCCCCGGCCTATGCGGCCTGGTTCGCTGTCGGAATGTTGTTGGCCGAATGGACCTGTCGGCCGATGAGTTGGTTGCACGAGTTGGCGCGTCATCGCGCGCTGATGTCGACCCTGGCGCTGGCGGCCTATCTGGTGGCGGCGTCCCCGCTGGTGGTGCCGCCGATGCACAAACACGCCACCGTCGAACAGTTCATCATCCGGACGGTGCTCGGCGCCGTCATTGCGGCCGCGCTGCTGGTGCCGCTGGTGCTCGACCGGCCCGAGGCTCGGCACTGGGTTCTGGGCAGCACACCCATGGCGGCCCTGGGCCGTTGGTCCTATGGGCTGTTCCTGTGGCATCTGGCCGCCCTGGACATGGCGTTGGCCATGCTGAATCGGCCGGCATCGACCGGCGGATTTCCGATTGTTTTCGTGGTGACCGTGGTGTTCGGCTCGGCCATCGCCGCGGTCAGCTACGCGCTGATCGAAGAGCCGTGCCGGTTGGCGTTGCGTCGGTGGGAGATTCACCGACGACTCGAGCGCGCCGGCTCAGCCCTGCCGGTGCAGGAACCCGTCCGGGGTGGCCTGGACCAGCTCCTCGACGATGGCCTCGCGGTCGGGGGCCTGCGCGCCGAAGAAGGTCGAGCACATGGCGACCATGCCGACGATCATGGCCACGGTCGAGTGTGCGGGCAGAGCCGGCTGCGCCGACTGCATACCGCGCAGCTCGATACCCTCGGCGCGGATCTGGCCCAGGGTGGTCAGCGCAGCGCCGATGTCGGCGATACCGGTGGCGGCGCGTTCGTCGTCGGTGAGGTTCTCTGAGGACACCAGCGTCAGCAGCAGCCCGCGGTTCTCGGTGAGCACGTCGTAGAGCCGGCCGACGAAGTGCCGGGCCAGGTCCTGTTCATCGGTCTCCTCGGGCACCACCGACTGCCAGGTGGCACCGAAGTCGTCGACGAAGCCGATGAACGCCCGCTATTGCTGCTGTGCGTCTCGGCGCTGTCGTTCTCGTGGATCGAGGCGCCCTACGACGGGGCCATGTATGCCCAGTTCCCACTGGCGATCCCGCGGATGCCGTCCTGGTGGCCATTGAAACGCACCGCCACGCGGGGGCGATCGGTGGCCTTGTCTTTGGCCGCGGTCGTGGTCATCGGAAACCTGTTGTACGGCTTGGTGTTTGCACCGCATTTGATCACCAAGCTGGCGGGCTGGGTGAACGTGGGGCCGAGTACGGCCACACCGTGACCGAGGGGTCGTACATGCTGCTGCTCAACGGTTCGGCCAATCGCGACGCCGAACACTTCGCGGAGCCCGACCGCTTCGACATCCACCGCCAGGGTGGGCATCTGAGTTTCGGACAGGGCATCCATCTCTGCCGGGGATCTGCGCTGGCCCGGCTCGAGGCCCGTATCGCTTTCGAGGAGATGCTCGATCGCCGGCCGCAGTGGGAGGTCGACTACGCCGGCGCGGAGCGGGCGCGGACCTGCAGCGTGCGGGGCTGGTCAAAGCTGCCGGTGTGCACCCGGTAGCCGATGACGTGACGCTGTCCGCGCCCAAGCGATAGCCTGGGCCGATGACCGAACGACAGCGGGTGTTCACGATTGCCGGCGCCGCGCGGGCCACCGCTGCCGGCATCGCCATCGCCGGTGCCGCACTGCTGGCACCCGGCCAGGCACTGGCCGATCCACCGGCTCCGGCGCCGCCGGGCCCGGATGCGCCCGCGCCTGCCCCCGGACAGCCGGTGGTGATTGCCGCCGACGGTCCGGTTGGCCCGGCGCCGGCACCGCCCATCGGACCTCCGCCGGTTCCGGAGATCCAGAACCCGCAATACGGCGCCGGATCCACGCCCGGTCAGCTGGGCTACCTCCGCGACATCTGGCATACGTTCCATGACGGCAACCCGATCGAGGCGCTGACCATGCCGCCCGAGCAAGCGCCCGGGCCACCGCCGGGGGCGGGGCCTGCGCCCAAGCTGCCGCCTGGGTATACCTCGCTGACCGATCCGTCGTCGTCGACGCCGGCCACCGAGGGACCCAAGACCGGGGGACCGGCGTTGCCGCCGGGGTATTACCCACTCAACGGTCCGCCGCCGCCGGGATGGACTGGTCCGGTTCCCGGCGCGCCCAGCACGGGTGGGGTCGGTCCGGCCGCGCCGGCTCCCGGTCAGCCGGGTGCACCCGCCCCGGCCGATCCGGCAGCCGGTGCTCCGCCGTCCCCGTAGCGCACCGAGCCGATATGCTTATGTACGCTAACTATTAGTCAGGCTGTCTGAACGCGGGAGTCATTGTCATGAAGCTGCTCAAGACCACATTGCCGACCCTTGTCATTGCGGGTGGCCTCGCCGCCGCGATTTTCGGCCTGGCTACAGGTCCGGCCAGCGCAGACCCGCCGCCGCCCAATCAGGACCTGGGTGAGGTTGCGCCGGACTGGGCTCCCCGTAAGCCCGCGGAGAACTGGGAGGGCCGCCCGGTGGTCTGGACCCATATGTGGGGCGGCCGCTGGGGCGTGTGGATCAACGACAACTTCATCCCGCTGTCGTCGAACCCGGTCACCAACGGCGGGTAGATCACAGCTGAATCTGCCCACCGTCGACCGCCAGTTCGGCCCCGGTCATGAAGCTGCTCTGGTCTGAGGCCAGGAACAGTACAGCGGAGGCGATCTCGTCGGGATGTCCCAGGCGCTTCATCGGCACCTGAGCGGCCATGCCGTCCAACAGATCCTGGTTCTGGTCGGCTGGGGCCAGTCCGGTGAGGCCGGGGGTCTCGATGGGGCCGGGAACAATCGTGTTGACCCGGATCTTGTCTTGCGGTCGGCCAACTCGGCTGCCCATGTCCTGCCGAGCGATCGGATGGCAGCCTTGGCCGCCGCATACAGCCCGAATACCGGGACGCCTTCGGAGGCTGCAGTGGATCCCGCCGGCACGATCGAGGCGCCGTCGTTGAGTACCGGAAGCATCTTCTGCACGGTGAATACCGTGCTGGCGCCAAATACTATGCGCTGCTCGGCCACAGTGGCCCGTGCACCGTCAGGATCGCGATCAGTTGCTCGATCAGATCCTCCTCGGTGATCGCGATCTCCTGATTGAGCCAGGCGGCCAGGGCCTGTCCGACGCCGCCGACCAGGAACTGCGCCCGCACCGGTAGGCCGGTTTCGTCGGGCCGGAACCGCACCCGGAGGTGCTGGGCGAACAGCGATACGAACATCGCGGTGGACTCGAACCGCTTGCGTACCAACACCAGATTGATCTGGTTGGGGCTGAACAGCAGTTGTCCGATGCGCCGGTCCGCAGCGATGGTGCGTACCAGGCTGGTGATGTTGGCGCGGGCCTGTTCTGCCGGCGGTACTGCGGCAACGGCCGCCTGTGCCTTGTCCACCAGGCCGGCCAATGCCCAGTCGTAGATCGCCGCGGCGAATTCGTCTTTGTCGGCGAAACTCTCGTAAAAATAGCGCTGCGCCAAACCCGAACGGGCGCATACCGTTCGCAGGGTCAGGTCCTGCGGGCCATCAGGTCCGCCCAGCATGTCCAGGCCCACCTCGAGCAATCGTTGCCGGCGCTGATTGGCCCGTTCGGCGGCCGGCAGTCCCTTGTACGAGCGCTCGGCGGGTGCGGTCGTCGGCACGGTTTGACGGGTCTGGTCATCGGCGGACATACTGCGATATTATCTGGATGCATCTGCATTCAGATGCATCCACCCCGAAAGGCGCACCCGTGGATTTCGATCTGCCCGATTCCGCCATCGCCGTGCGCGAAGGCGTCGCCGCCGTCGCGGCCAAGTACTCCCATGAGTACTGGAGTCGCTGCGAACACGAACACCGCTTCCCGCAGGAGGCCTACGACGATCTGGCGGCCGGCGGCTGGTTCGGCCTGGCCGTGCCCGAGGAATACGGCGGCGGCGGCCAGGGCATGCTCGAGCTGGCGGTGGCCAACGAAACCCTTTGTGCCTCAGGCGGAACCGCCGGCACCTTCTTCTTCATCACCACGCCGGGCTTCGGTGGCATGACCATCACCCGGCACGGCACCGAGGACCAGAAGGCCCGTGTGTTGCCGGGGCTGGCCACCGGCCGGTCCCAGTTCTGCCTGGCGTTGACCGAACCCGACGCCGGCAGCAACGCCATCGAGATCACCACCTCGGCTCGACGCGACGGCGACGAGTTTGTCATCCGGGGCCAGAAGGTATGGATCTCCAACGTCGAGAACGCCACCTGGATGGTGGTGGTCACCCGCACCATCCCCGCCGCCGAGGCGCACCCGCGCACCGCCGGGTTCACCCTGTTCCTGGTCGACGTACAGGAAGCGCTGGCCGCCGGCACGCTCACCTACACGCCCATCCCCAAGATGGGCAGCAACATCCTGCATTCCAGCCAGGTGTTCTTCGACGACGTCCGGGTGCCAGTCGAAAATGTGATCGGCGAAGTGGACCAAGGCTTTTCGGTGCTCTGGGATGTGCTCAACCCCGAGCGCATCCTGGCCGCCGCCGGCGGCATCGGTGGTGCCGACGCGGCGCTGCAGCTGGCCTGCGACTACGCCCGCGAGAGGGTGGTCTTCGGCCGGCCGATCGGCAGCAACCAGGGCCTGCAGTTCCCGCTGGCACAGATCAAGGCCAAGGCCGAGTTGGGCCGGTTGATGACCTATCAGGCCGCGTGGCTGTTCGATCAGCACCGCCCGTGCGGCAACGAAGCCAACATCGCCAAGCTCACTGGTGCCCAGGTGGCATGGGAGGCGGCCAATCAGGCCTTCCAGACCTTCGGCGGCATGGCCTACAGCCGGGAATACCCGGTCGAGCGGCTGTTCCGGGATGCCCGTATTGCCAAGAACATTCCGGTCGCCGAGGAATTGGTGCTCGCACACATCGGTACGCAGATGCTCGATCTGCCCAAGAGTTACTGAGGTCATCACATGTCCGCCATGATTGCCAACACCGATGCCGTGCTCGCCGAGCGCACGCGGATCGAAGATCAGATCGCCGGCCAGACGGTACTGACCCGGCTGGCGCAGACCGCCGCTGCCGACCCCGATGCTCCCGCCTACTCCGATCGGCACGGCTGCAGCGCCGGGCAGTGGCGCACGCTGTCCTGGAATGCGTTGCGGGAAACCATCTTGGATGCGGCCGCCGGTCTCATCGAACTCGGTGTCAACGTGGGTGACCGGGTATGCATCATGGCTTCCAACCGGCTCGAGTACGTGATCGCCGACAGCGCGGCACTGCATGCCGGCGCCATCCCGGTACCGATCTATGCCACCCTCGCGCCCAGCCAGATCACCTGGTACGCCCGCCAGGCGGCACCGACCGTCGTGGTATTGGAGGGCGCCGCAGAGCTGGACCGGTGGGCCGAGGCGCTCGCGGATCCGCAAGTGCTGCAATCGGTTCGGCAGGTGGTGGTGATCGACGGTTCCGGCGAGGGCGACCAGGTGAGCTGGTCTGCTCTGGTGGCATCGGGCCACCAACGCCGCCAAGCCAACGCCGATGACCTGCAGGAACGGATGGACGGGGTGCGGCCCGAGGATCCGGTGACCATCCTGTTCACCTCGGGGACCACCGGTGACCCCAAGGGCGTGGTGCTCACCCACACCAATGTCTTGTACGAGGCCACGGCGTCGGCGCACGCGGCCGACTTCGAGCAACCCGGAATCACCCTGTCCTACTTGCCTTTTGCTCACATCGCCGAGCGGGTGCTGGGGCTGTACCTGCCGCAGCTCCAGGGCGGGCACGTACACCTGATCGGCGACCCCGCCCAGTTGGTGCCGGCACTGGCACAGGTCCGTCCGACCAGGTTCTTCGGGGTGCCGCGGGTGTGGGAGAAGATCATGACCGCCGTCGCCGCGCAGCTGGCCGCCGAAACCGATGAACAGCGCAAGGCCGGCGTAGCCGCCGCCATGGCGATCGGGCGCCGATACGTCGAATCGCTGCAGAACGGCGGCCGGCCCGACGCGGAGCTGGCCGAGCAGTTCGCCACCGCCGAGGCGCAGGTGCTGCGTCCGATGCGGGCACTGCTGGGCCTGGACCGCGCCGAGTGGACCGTCAGCGCGGCCGCGCCGATGCCGCCCGAGGTAGCCAATTTCTTTGCCGGGCTTGGTCTTCGGATGCTCGATGTCTACGGCATGAGCGAGACCACCGCCGCGGTGGCCTCGGGCACCAATGCCGACTTCAAGCTGGGCACGGTGGGCAAGGCACTGCCGGGTATCGAGGTGACCCTGGCCGAGGACGGCGAGATCCTGGCACGCGGCCCGGTGACCACCCCGGGCTATTACCAGAACCCCGATGCCACAATGGGATTGGTCGATGCCGACGGATGGGTGCACACCGGCGACATCGGGCAGTTCGATGAGGACGGCTATCTGCGGGTGGTCGATCGCAAGAAGGAAATGATCATCACCTCGTCGGGCAAGAACATCGCGCCGTCGGCGATCGAGAACCACCTCAAGGAGAGCCCGCTGATCGGGCACGCGATGGTCGTCGGTGAGGGCCGGCCCTACCTGGTGGCGTTGTTGACCCTGGACGCCGAGATCGCTCCGCTGCTGGCTGCCAAGATGGGGATTGGTGAGGTGTCCATCGAGGCGCTGGCGCGTGACGAACGGATCCTGGCACAGATCGATGCCGCGGTGCAGGCCACCAATTCCCGGGTGTCGCGGCCCGAGCAGATCAAGGCGTTCGAGTTGTTGCCGGTGGAGTGGACGGCCGAGTCCGCCGAGTTGACCCCGACGCTCAAGCTCAAGCGCAAGGTGGTCGCCGAGCGCTACGCCGACGTGATCGGCGGGCTGTATCGGCGCGGCCGGGAGTAGGGCACCCCGATCTCTGCTGGCAGCTACCAGCGCGACGCCACATTCGCGGCGATCTGATCGGCGACCTTGACCGCCGAGTCGCCGGGGTCGGCGCTGCAGGTGTTGACATCGATGATGACGTTGTTCTTCAAGGCCACCGCCCGGCCACAACCGCGACCCGGGGCGGCGGCGTTGAGCTCGGTCACCACGGTGCTCAGCACCCCGTTGGTATTGGAGATCGGCCCCACCGACCATTGCGTCTGGCTCTGCAGGTGGGTGAACTGGCTGCACGCCGGCCACTGCTGGACCGACGCGTCGAAGAATTCCTTGGCCTTGTCGGTGGTGGGGAACAGCACTACGGCCTGTTTGAGGTAGTGGGTCAGCTTGTCGCCGTCGTTGAGGGTCTGCTCGTGCTCGCCCCAGGAACCGCTGTTGGCGTAGATGGTGGACTCGGCGGCATCGTCGAGTTGCAGGCATTCCGGGGGCGCCAGGGTCCCGCTGTTGTCGGACATGGTGGCCTGATCCTTGACCACGGACATGGCGTTTGAGCCCAGGGCCGCATTGGCCTGATCGGGGGACAGCAGCAGTGCGGGCAGTTCGCGTTCGACGAGCGGGCGTGGAATCAGCGTCGGGGTCGACGTCGGTTTGGCGGTGCCGTTGGTATGGCTACACCCCGTCACCGCAATGCAGGCGACCGCAACAGCAATCATTGCTGTTGTTCGACGCATGGCTCCTCCCGTTTGCCAGTACCAAACCGCTTCGGACCGGTGTCGCGCTGTCCTCCGCAGCGCGGCACGTGCAGCCTAATGGTGCGATAACACCGGCGCACACCGGCGTAACCGCGCGGCGTTTCCAGATAACGAACGTCCGCGATTACGGTAACGAATTCGGTCGGCCGCCCGCTGCCTAGTTTGCGGCGTCGAGAATCTTGATGGCGAAGACCAGTGAATCGCCCGGCGCGATGTGCGCGCTCGGCTGGCCGTCGGGGTAGCCGTCGGCCGGGGCCATGGCCACCGCCACAGTGGATCCGACCTTTTGACCGGCGATGGCCTTCTGGAAGCCGGGGACCACGCCGGTCAGTGAGAACTGCGCCGGCTCGCCACGGTCGAAGGCGCTGTCGAACTTGTGGCCGTCACGGCCGTCGAAACCGGCATAGCAGACGTATACCGATGCGGTCGGTGAGACGACGGGCCCGGTACCGGCCTTGATCGTGTGCACCTGGGTTTCGGTGACGCTGAACGGTCCGTTCACGGTGACCGACGGGGCGGCGGCATCGGTCGGTCCGACGACCGCGACGCTGCCGGTGGTGCCCTGAATCGTCATGTCCGGTGCGCCGCCGGATGCAGGAGCCGTCGGGCAGCTGGCTGCGGCGGGGGTGTCGGTCGACATCGGGGTCACCGCATTGGGCAGCGACGGCTCGGTCGCTTCGGTGCTCGACGGCGCGCCGGCCTCTGGCTTTTTCTCATCGGATCCGCAGGCGGACAGCGTCACGGCGAGTGAGGCGGCACAGGCGGCAATGGCAACGGCGGACGGCACACGCGAAAAGTTCACGCTCGTCACGCTACCGGGCGCGCAGACCCGGTCTGCCGTCCAGGCGACCCTTCGGAATAAGTGGACCGTAGTCCGGTTGAACTTTTCATGGGGTCCAGCAAGGGCATCGGCGCGATCGGGATCATTGCCACGCTCGCGTTCGCGCTCGCCGCGCTGGCCATCGGTTTCGCAGCGCCGGCAGCGGCCGGCGGTGGTCATCATGGCGATGGCCACGGTCACCACAGCGCCGTCGGCCATCCGCGCGCGGCCCATCCGCACGGTCTGGCGAATCGGAATCAGCAATCACACCCGGCCGCAAAGGCGCAATCCCGAGTGGCCGTCGACGGCGCGCAAGGGGCCGGTGAAGTCAAACGCCTTCCGCCCCGCGGGCATGACAAATGCGTGAAAGTCAAGGGCGGCAGGGGTTTTCTGCCCTGGTGCACCGACCCGGCAGAGGGGCGACTGGGCAGTATCACCCACCGGGCCGAGCCGAATTATCCGGCGGCGGCGATCGCGCATCAGGCTCACGGGCAGCGTCGGGTTCCGGTCAGCTCGGTCGGAGGACCGCGACCAGGAACTCGGCATCTTCACTGAATGGCCGCAGGTCCCAGGTGGACAGCAACAGGTCCGGTTCCAGTCCTGCCTTGGCGACATTGCCCAGGAATTCGCCGAACGGATAGTCGCGCCCGGCACCGAAACCGATCACCGCACGCCCCGCCTCGGCCAGATGGGCCCGCAGTCGCGCCAGCACCTCGATGCGGGTGCTCGGCGCCAGGAACGCCATGACGTTGCCGGCCGAGACGATGAGGTCGAACGGTTCACTGATACCGCGCGCGGGCAGATCGAGTTCGGCGAGATCGGACACCAGCCACCGCGGCCCCGGGTGGTCGTGCCCGGCGGCCTCGATCAGTTCGGGGTCGACGTCCACGCCGACGACGTCGTGGCCCACGGACGCCAGGTAGCCGCTGACCCGGCCGCCGCCGCAGCCGGCATCCAGGATGCGCGATCCGCGTGCCGCCATCGCGTCGATCATCCGGGCCTCGCCGTGCAGGTCGGCGCCCTCGCGTGCCATCGACCGGAAACGTTCGATGTACCACTGTGAATGTCCGGGATCGGCATCGACTTTTTGCATCCAGAGGCTCTTTTCGACCATCTACGCATTGTTACCCCGGCCTACTGGAAGTGGTACTGGACGGTGGTTGGTTATGCGCGTAACCTCACATCCGCGCCGTGACCGGGCTCACTCGGCCGGCGCCCACCGTCTCGATCGAAGGCATCGCGCCGGCTGCGTGCACCGCAGTGGTGCGGGCGAAAGGACTGAAGAACATTGACTGCGACCATCGAGGTTTTCAACCCGTCGACCGAGGAGCAGATCGCCGAGGTTCCTGATTCGGATCAGGCTGCAGTCGACGCGGCGGTGGCCCGGGCGCGCGAGTCGTTCGAGTCGGGGGTCTGGCGCAAGCTGCCGGCCGCCCACCGGGCCGAGGTGATGTTCAAGGCCGCCGAGATCATCAAGGCCCGCACCGCGGAGCTGGCCGAGATCGAGGCCCGCGACAACGGCATGAACGCGATGGCTGCCCAGCAGATCATCAAGGTGGCCAACGAGATGCTGCTGTACTACGCGGGCTGGGTCGGCAAGATCCACGGCGAATCGGCCAACCTGGTCTCCGACGGCCTGCTCGGGCATTTCGAGGAGTACCACACCTTCACCCAGCTCGAGCCGGTCGGCGTGGTCGGCTTGATCATCCCGTGGAACGGGCCGTTCTTCGTGGCGATGCTCAAGCTCGCGCCCGCGCTCGCGGCCGGTTGTAGCGCGGTGCTCAAGCCCGCCGAGGAGACCCCGCTCTCGGCACTCAAGCTCGAGGAGATCTTCCGCGAGGCGGGCCTGCCTGACGGTGTGGTCAACGTGATCACCGGCTATGGCGAGACCACCGGCGCCGCCCTGACCGCGCACCCCGATGTCGACAAGATCGCCTTCACCGGCTCCACCGAGGTCGGCCGGCTGATCGTCAAGGCCGCCGCCGGCAACCTCAAGCGCCTGACCCTGGAGCTCGGTGGCAAGTCGCCGCTGATCATGTTCGATGACGCCAATCTGGACAAGGCCATCATGGGCGCCGGCATGGGTCTGCTGGCCGGATCGGGGCAGAACTGCTCGTGCACCTCGCGGATGTACGTGCAGCGCAAGATCTATGACCAGGTGGTCGAGGGCCTGGCCGGGTTCGCCCAGATGCTCCCGATGGGTGGCAGCGACGACCCCACCTCGGTGCTGGGTCCGCTGATCAGCGAGAAGCAGCGCCAGCGTGTCGAAGGCATCGTCTCCGATGGTGTGGCCGGGGGAGCGGAGATCATCACCGGCGGCAAGCGGCTGGATCGCAAGGGCTACTTCTACGAGGCCACCATCATCACCAACACCACCCCGGACATGCGGTTGATCAAGGAGGAGATCTTCGGGCCGGTCGGCTGCGTGATCCCCTTCGACGAGGAAGAAGAGGCGATCGCCGCGGCCAACGACACCGAGTACGGATTGGCCGGGTCGATCTGGACAGAGAACCTGTCCCGGGCCCACCGGGTCGCCAATGCGCTTCGGGGCGGCCAGATTTGGGTGAACTCCGCGCTGGCCGCCGATCCCTCGATGCCGATCTGCGGGCACAAGCAGTCCGGCTGGGGTGGCGAGCGCGGAAAGAAGGGGCTGGAGGCCTACTTCAACACCAAGTCGGTGTACATCGGGCTGACCTGAGGACACCTCCGCCATCACGGTGTCTCGTAAGGTCGACACCGTGATGGTGCGGTCCATACTGCTGTTCGTGCTGGCGGCCCTGGCCGAGATCGGTGGGGCCTGGCTGGTGTGGCAGGGGGTGCGTGAGCATCGCGGTTGGACCTGGATCGGTGCCGGGGTGATCGCGCTGGGCTGCTACGGATTCGTCGCGACGCTGCAACCCGATGCCCAGTTCGGCCGGATCCTGGCCGCCTACGGCGGGGTGTTCGTAGCCGGATCGCTGGCCTGGGGCATGGTGGTCGACGGCTTTCGGCCCGACCGCTGGGATGTCACCGGCGCCCTCATCTGTCTGCTCGGGGTGGCCGTAATCATGTATGTGCCACGGGCCCAATAGCTTTCACCGCGGCCGTGGTCCTACCCCGGTACGGGCGTGGACTCGTCCGGTACGGGCCCCAGCTGCCAGCGCCCTTCGCCGAGCAGTTCCAGTCGCTGTCGATGGTGCCGGTTGACGGTGCTGCGATGGGTGACGCTGACGAACACGGTGTCGGGCAGCTCGCGGCGCACCAGGCTGTAGATCATGAACTCCAGCGGTTCGTCGAGGGCCGAGGTCGCCTCATCGAGGAAGACCGCTTTGGGTTTGGTCAGCAGTACCCGTGCGAACGCGATGCGCTGCTGTTCACCGGGGGAGAGCACCTTGGCCCAGTCCGCTTCCTCGGACAGTCTGCCGGTGTAGCGCGGCAATGCCACCGCCTCCAGCGCGGCCCGGAGCGCGTCGTCACCGATGTCACCGGCCTCGTGGGGGTAGGACACCACGGTGCGCAGATCGCCGAGGGGAACGTAGGGCAACTGGGACAGGAACATCGTCTCGTTCTGGCCGCCGGGACAGGCCATGGCGCCCGAGGCATAAGGCCAGAGTTCGGCAAGGCTGCGCAGCAGGGTGGACTTACCGGTTCCGGATTTGCCGGTGATGATCAACGACTCTCCGGGATTCAGTTGCAGTTGCAGAGCGCTGATCAGTTGGGCGCCTTCAGGATCGCGGACCTCGACGGCGTCGAGGCCGATCGTGCCGTCGGTGTCCGGACGCACCGCGATCTTCGGTAGAGCGCGGCTGCGTTCGTTGGCGGTTTTCAGTTCGTACAGTCGCAGAACCGCGGCGCGGTAACCGGCGAAGACGTCATAGGAGTTGCGGAAGAAGGACAGTGCGTCCTGAATGGCGCCGAACGCCGACACCGATTGGATGACGGTGCCGAGTTGAATTTGGCCGGCGAACAACCGGGGCGCCTGCAACAGCCACGGCAGCGGAATGATGACGTGGTTCATCGACAGATTCCACCCGGTGAAGATCATCGTCCGGTTGATGAAACGCCGGTAGTTGGACAGCACCGGTTCGAACCGGATCCGCAATTGATGGCGTTCGGGTTTCTCACCCCGGTAGAGGGCGACGGCTTCGGCAGCGTCACGCAGTCGCACCAGGGCGTAACGGAACGCCGCGTTGAACTTTTCGTTGTTGAACGACAGGCGGATCAGCGGCCGCCCCAGCCAGAATGCGATCGCGGTGGCGAAGGCGACGTAGCCGAAGACCGACCAGAACAGTGCGTGTGGGATCGCGACGCCCAAGAGCGTTACCGGGCCGGACAGGTTCCACAGGATTTTGGTGAACGAGACGACCGACACGATCGATGAGATGGCGCCGAAGAGCAGCGTGCCATTGCTGGTCTGATGTGGTGTGTTGGGCTGGGGCCCGGAGATTGCAGTGAAAACGTCGATATCGGACTGGATGCGTTGATCCGGGTTGTCGATGCCCTGGTCGATGAAGCGGTTCCGGTAGTAGGCGCGGCCGTCGAGCCAATCGCCGGTCAACCGATCGGTCAGCCACGTACGCCAGGCCAGCATGAAGCGTTGGCTGATGAACAGATCCACCATGATGCGGGTCACCAGCATTGCGGCCAACAGTGCAAACAGCAGCAAGGAGAGCCAAAAGCCCCAGATCCCAGAGTCTTTCACCGCCTGGTTGCCGGTGGCATGGCCCTCGACGGCGATTTGTGCGGCTGAATACAGATCGTTGCTCTGGTAGCTGAACAGCACACTCAACCGCACGCCGATGATCACCGACAGCAGCATGGCCGACAGTGACAACCACGGCCGCAGACTGTGCGGCCCGGTGAAGTACGCCCCGGTGACCGCCCAGAACTGCCTACCCCAGGTGGTGAACCTGGCGATCACCGCCAACACGGCAAGCGCGCACACTGCCGTGATGATCCAGGCCTCGCCGATCCAGATCAGTGAATCAGCAAGCGCATGACTCCAGTTGACCGAGGGTGCGAACGGCTTGAGATCATCCACGCGAGGCGCTCCTTAGCTGAATCCATGCCGGACGCCGGCCAGCACGTTGCGCTGCCACCGACGTTGGCGCGCCGCGAGATCGAGCAGATGCTCGGCTCGCCATCGACCCGTAATCGCATCTGACTCCGCACTCGGGTCGGCCGATGGTCAGCGTCGGCACAACACCAGCACCCGATCGACTACCGCGTCCAGGAAAGCTTTGTCGATCGGTTCACCGGTCACGATCGCGCGGTAATGAACCGGGCCGACGAGCCACTCGGCCAGCGCGGCCGTGTCCGCATCGGGGGCAAGCTGCCCGCGCGCCACGGCCCGGACAAATGGCTTTTGGTCGCGGGCGAGCTGGTCCGCGAGGTAGCGGGTGCGAAACGTTCGGGCCAATCCCGAATCGTGTTGGGCCGCTCCGATGAGCGCCCGGTACACGGTGCCCGCGTCGTCTGCGGTCAAAAACCTTGCGGTAGCACGCAGATGTGCGCGCAGGTCGGACTCCAGATCGCCGGTGTCGGGCGGTTCCAGATCGTCGGCAGCATCTTGGAGGAACGCGTCCATCAGAACGTCCGTCTTGGAGTTCCACCAGCGGTAGACGGTCTGCTTGGCCACCCCCGCTGCCTTGGCAATACCTTCGATCGTCACACCCGCGAATCCCTTTTCGGCGAGCAGGTCGTCGGCCGCGCGCAGCACGGCTTCGCGGGCGGCCTCGCTGCGGCCGTGCCGGTTTCCCCGATGCGGTTGTCTGTCTGCCATGACTCGATCCAACACCACGTCCATCTATATTAGACGAAACGTATCGTCTACTCTAGTTTAATGACCGCAACCTTGAATCAGCCCGGATATGCTTCGATCATCAATCGGCTCTTCGCCGACGCCGCGTTGGACACCGAACGAAGACAAGGGCTTTCGCCCACCGACTACGCCATCGAAGACGCGCCGACGTGTGCCGGGACTTCTACCTCTCGGTGGCCCCGGATTCGGGGCGGCTGCTGTACAGTCTCGTCCGCGCGTTGAAGCCGTCTACGATCGTGGAGTACGGCATGTCCTACGGAATCTCTACGCTGCATATGGCAGCCGCGTTGCGGGACAACGGCATTGGACAGATCTTCACCACCGAAATGAGTTCTCAGAAGCTTTCGGCGGCCCGCGCGACGTTCGCCGAGGCCGGGGTCGAAGATCTCATCACCATCCTCGCAGGAGACGCCCGGACCACCCTCAAAACCATCACCGAACCGGTGCAATTCGTCGTCCTGGACGGCTGGCCCGACCTGGATCTGCCGGTCTTGAAGATCCTGGAACCGGTGCTGGCTCCCGGCGCGCTCATCCTTGGCGACAACGTCAGGCTCGACCCGGACCATGCCTACCTGGACTATTTACGCGCCCCGCAGAACGGGTACGTCAGTGCCCCGATACCCCTGGACGAGGGGCTGGAGCTGACGGTTCGGGTGTAGCTGTTCGGCGGTATCTCCGGCCGAGGCCTACCGGCCGGGCAGGTTTCGGCCGGGTGCGCCACGGGTACTGCTATTTCCTGCACCCGAGGCAAAGGAGTTCATCATGCGCGCTGAGGAAGGCGACGAATCGATCGAAGAACTGGCCGAATACGCCGAGCGGGCCGAACAGAACCTCGATGAGAAGATCGGTGCTCTCGAAGGCAAAAGGGTGGCGATCCTGGCGACCGACGGTGTTGAACGCCGGGAGCTCGAGGAACCGCGCGAAGCCGTGCATGGGGCTGGCGCCAGCACCGAATTGGTCTCTCTGGCAGAGGGTTCCATCGACCTGCGCAACCACGATTTGCAGCCCGCAGGTACGGCCCAGGTTGAGCGGCTGGTAGCTGATGTGCGCCCCGACGACTTCGACGCCTTGCTCATCCCCGGCGGCACGGTCAACGCCGACAAGTTGCGCAGCGACGGCAAAGCGGCCAAATTCGTGCACGATTTCGTCGAATCGGGCAAACCGGTCGGCGTTATCTGCCACGGTCCGTGGACGCTGATCGACGCCGGTGTTGCCAACGGCCGCACCCTCACGTCGTACCCGAGCCTGCGCATCGATCTGCAGAATGCGGGCGCTACCGTGGTAGATCGTGAGGTCGTCGTCGACGGCAATCTGATCTCCAGTCGCAGTCCGGCCGACCTCCCGGCGTTCTGCTCGGCCGTCGTGGAGGCGGTAGCGCACAGCTGAACGCTGTCTATTGCGCGGTACCGATCACCGCGAGCAACTGCAGCTTCTCATAGCTCTCACTGCCCGGTACTGCGGTGTAGACCAGCAGTGAGGTCGACTCGACCGGGTCGAGCAGAATCTGGCAATGCAACTCGATCAAGCCGACCTGCGGATGTTGGTATCGCTTGACTTCTTTCGGGGTGATACCCACTTCGTGTTCCTCCCACACAGCCCGGAATTCATCGCTGCATGCGATGAGCAGCTCGGCGTACTGAGCGGCTCTGGAGCCAGGACCGCGTAGGGCCAGCACACCCCGCAGCCCCGAGGCGTACATCCGTGAGTAGAACTCGTGGTCCGCGGGCGGGTACAGCGCGCGAACCTGCGGGTCGGTGAACCAACGGTAACCGATGCTCCGCGCCGGCCCGGTATATCGCATCAGATTGCCGACCAGTGCAATGCCAAGTTGGCTCTGCCGCAAGGTCTCTCCGAGTTCGGTGACGATCTCGGCTGCCGTGTCCGCGGCAAGGCGGTCGAAGACCCGCATCAACCCGGGGCTGATGTAGTCGCCGGCGGTGCCCCGGGTCGGGGGCTGATGGCCGGCCAGCCGGAACAGATGGTCGCGCTCCGCCCGGGAAAGGTGCAGACCCTGGGCGATCGAGTCGATCATCTGCGCCGAGGGCTGCGGCCCGCGCTGTTGCTCCAAGCGCGCGTAATAGTCGGTGGACATGTGACACAACGCAGCCACCTCTTCACGGCGCAGACCGTTTGTCCGGCGCCGTTGCCCGGTGGGCAATCCGACATCCTGTGGCTGCAGCGCCTCTCGGCGGTTGCGGAGGAATTCGGCCAGGCCCGCCCGATCGCTCATGTCGGCCATTGTCGCCCGCTGTCGGCCGTCAATCCAGGGATCGTCAAGTCCTGGATAACCGCTACGCAGCCGGTCAAGCTCATGTCAAATACCGACCGGTAGGAGAAGCCATGCCTCGCAAGCATTTCGACGTCGATATCCCGAGCCTTTCCGGCAAGCGGGCACTGGTCACCGGTGCCAGCGACGGCATCGGCCTCGGCATCGCGGCGCGACTCGCCGGGGCCGGCGCCGAAGTGGTGCTGCCGGTGCGTAACCGGCGCAAGGGTGAAGCGGCGGTGGCGCGCATCCGGGCCGAGCAGCCCACGGCCCAGCTGGTTCTCGAGGAACTCGACCTGTCGTCATTGGCATCGATCCATAATCTCGCTGAAAAGCTCTGTGCCACTGGGGTTCCGATCAATATTCTGATCAACAACGCCGGCGTCATGACCCCGCCCCAGCGGCAGGTTACGGTCGATGGATTCGAGCTGCAGTTCGGCACCAACCACCTGGGACATTTCGCGCTGACCGGGCGGCTGATCCCGTTGTTGCGGGCCGGGCACGCCCGGGTGACGACGCAGGTGAGCATTGCCGCGCGTCGTGCCCGGATCAATTGGGCCGACCCGAACTGGGAACGCACCTATGACGGGATGCGCTCGTACCGTCAGTCGAAGCTGGCGTGTGGCTTGTTCGGTCTGGAACTCAGCCGTCGTAGCAGCGTCGCGGGCTGGGGGATTACCAGCAATATCGCGCATCCGGGTGTGGCACCCACCAATCTGCTGGCCGCACGGCCCGAAGTCGGCCGGTCCGAGGACACCGCGCAGGTCCGGGCGATCCGCCGACTCTCGGCGTGGGGCCTGGTGGTCGGCAGCGTGGAGAGTGCGAAGCTACCTGCGCTGATGGCGGCCACGGCATCGGAGGCAGAAGACGGCGGCTTCTACGGACCGCAGTGGCCGGGGAACGCCGGTGGTCCGCCCGGTACGCAGTCCCTCTGGAAGCCGTTGCGTAGCAGGGATAACGCGTCGCGGCTGTGGGCGCTCTCCGAGCGATCGACGGGCATCACCTTCGGGTGACGATTTTTCGCGGTGCCGTCCCAACCGGGTGCGGGGAGGTAACGTCGCGGTATGGCAGCGACCCGGGATGCCGACGCGGCAATGCGCCGGGACACCGCAGGTACCGCCATCGGCAACTTCATGGAGTGGTACGACTTCGGCGTCTACGGCTATATCGCAACCACCATCGCCCAGGTGTTCTATCCGGGCAACAGTGCCAGCGCGGTGCACCTGATCGCCACCTTCAGCACGCTTGCGGCCGCATACGTGGTGCGGCCGCTGGGCGGGTTCGTGCTCGGGCCACTGGGCGATCGGATCGGGCGCAAGCGGGTCCTGGTGATCACCATCGTGCTCATGGCGGTGGGCACCACCATGAGTGGTCTGCTGCCCGGCTACGCCCGTATCGGCATCTGGGCGCCGATACTGCTGTTGGTGGCCCGGATCTTCCAGGGGCTCTCGACCGGCGGTGAATTCGTCGGTGCCATGACCTACCTGGTCGAACGGGCTCCAGACCATAAGCGCGGCAAGATGGTTGGCTTCTTGCCGCTGGGCAACCTGGTGGGATTCGTCACTGCCGGGACGTTTGTCACCGCACTGCAGGCCACGCTCTCGCCCGCGGACATGCTGGCCTGGGGCTGGCGGGTTCCGCTGCTGTTCGGTGCACCGATCGGAGTCTTGGCGTTATGGCTGCGTATGAGGATTCAGGAATCACCGTTCGACGAAGAGGTCATCGGCCGGGCCGAGGAGTCCACTGAACGTGGCTGGCAGCAGTTCCGGCGTACGGTGGTCGAGCAATGGCGGCCGATGGTCGTCTGTGCGGCTCTGGTCATCGCCTCCCAGGTCCCCGACTTCATGGTCACGGGCTACCTACCGACCTATCTCAAAGTTGTTGTCCACGTGAGTGAAACGACGGCTCTGGTGATGATCGTCGCAGTACTGGCCATCCTGATGGCAACGGTGGTGCTGGTCGCGAGTCTGTCGGATCGGATTGGAGTCAAACCGATCATGCGGACCGGCTGCATACTGCTGATCGTGGCATCGGTGCCTGCGTTTCTGTTGATGCATTCTGCCGGAATCGTTGTGTTGATATTCCTCGGTGTGCTGCTGGTCGGGCTGATGGAGCTGTGTTTCGACAGCACAACGCCTTCCGCGCTGCCGGCGTTGTTCCCGACCCGAGTGCGCAATGGCGCTCTGGCAATCTCGTACAACATCGCGCTGTCTCTGGTGGGTGGTGTCACACCGCTGATCGCTCAACTGCTCACGTCGTCCGCCGCCGGCCCGATAGCGCCCGCCTACATGCTGATCGGTGCCGGCGTCGTGGGTATGGTCGCGCTCCGGTTCATGCCCGAGGTCGCCGGAAAACCGTTACCGCAATGACAGCGATCATCTGGTCGCCTGTGCGGTATGGCCGATTCACGCGAAGAGCAGCAACGGAATACCCCATACGGTGAGTGCACCTTGAAGGGATAGGGCCCCGGTGGGCACGATACGGAATCGCTTGCCGCGCAGATGCTTCAGGGGGTCATCACGATGCGCGAGCTGGCGCAGCGCTGAGTCCGGGTGGGCCAGTCGTCAGAGTCGGCTCGCTGCGAACTGTGCGGCCTGGTCAACCATGCCGTCGGCAATGTAGGAATTGTGCGCACCCGTCGGAGGGCCCGGTGGTGCGCCGTTGCAGATGGTGTCGCCCACGGCGCACTGATCGATGGTCTTGGGTACGTACAGCGGTCCTATGGTGATTTGTGGTGCGCCGGCGTCACCGAGGAACTGGTTCGACGGTTTACCGAACAACGCGACTGCCGCGATGTGTTCGGCGATCTCCGGCGGCATCGGGGGTGGCACCATAGCCGCGGGAACACCCGCCGGGACCTCGGCCGAGGTGGTGAACGCTGCCACAGCCGCCCCCTGGGAGTAGCCACCAAGCACCATCTTCGTCGCCGGGCACTGGGCCGCCACCGCCTGAATGTGGTTGGTGGCGTCCCGGATTCCGTCGATGACGGTGAGCGCGAACTGGATGCCGTCGGCGAAGTCTCCGCTGGCCTGGTAGTTCACCGGGTACACGCCGACCGACTTGGCACCCGCCTTGGCGCGCAGAGCGTCAACGAACGCCTGCCCGACGCCACCGACGCCAGGCGGTTCACCGGTTCCGCGGGCGAATACCACCTCGGCGTCGGGGCATGGGTCCGCAGCGGCCGTCGGTATTGGAAGGTTGATCAGTGCCCCTGCGGACAAGGCAGCCATGAAGATGCCCGCGGAGACACGAGTGCAATCGAAGATATGCATAGATGACCTTTGCGTCGCGGAGGAATATCGATTGCCTGGCTCCGATGTTACGTAACATCCGGCAGGACGCAACGTATGCACGCGCCGCTCCGCACATCCCACGGCCGCGGAAACCTGAAATGTTGTTTCTACAACATGTTTCACGTACCCGATAGCCCCTACTGTGGCGACCCTGATGCCCAGCGTGTCAGCGAAGGGGAGTGCTCGTGTTGTCCGGTTTGATCCATGCGGTTGACCGTGGTCATTGCAGTGCATCTTTGATGGTCTGCAGCCGGCGCACCTGGTCGATGAACCCGTCCGGGCCCAGGACGCCGATCCGGCAGACCAGATGCCGCGCGCCGGCGTCGATGAAGCTCGCCAGCCGGGCGACGACGACGTCGGGCGTCCCTGCCGCGTATGTTTGGATCTGCTCGGCAGCGTCGATGCCGAATCCGTATGTCTGAGTGGTGAAATGATCCAGCTTGGCTCGCGCGTCGTCGTCATCATCAGTTACCAGCACGGTGACGAACAGCGCCGCTGTGATGGCGTCGGCGGTGCGCCCGGCGTGTTCGGCGGCGGCGCGCACCTCGGCCAGACCGGACCGATAACCTTGCGGCGTCGGAGGGTAGGGGAGCCACCCGTCGTATATCCGCCCGGTGCGGGCCCGGGCGCTGGTGGTGTCGGCGGCCAGCCATACTGGCGGGCCGAGCGCGCTGAACGGGGTGATGCCGGCCGGAATGTCGTCGAGGTGCAGAACGGCACCGTGAAATGAACTGGGCTCCTTGGTATTCCATAGTTGGCGCCAGAGCGCGACGGTGTCGTCGAGACGCGCAAACCGTCGAGGCCACGGCACCTCCGATGCGGAATACTCCACCTCGGACAGTCCCGGAAAGCCGGCGCCCACAGCCACCGTCAATCGCCCGCACGACAGCCGGTCGATGGAGGCGAGGACCTGTGCGGTCTGTACCGGCCGGCGCAGCACCGGCTGCAAGGCGGCGGTACCGAGCGCGATGCGGTCGGTGACCGCGGCCGCTGCTGACAGGAACGTCAGCGCTTCGATGCGGGGCCGCACCAGCGAGTCATTGGCCCATAGCGAGTCGAACCCGAGATCCTCGATGGCCCGGGCGAAATCGAGGAGCCCACGAAGATCGGCATCGGCCCACGGTCCGGCGGCCAGGGGTGGCATGACACCGAGGCTGAATTGTTGATTCATTCCGTGATCGTGTCGCCCACGTCGATACGCCGCAATTCCCTGAAAGGAATAGCGGCCAGCGCCGCAAATGGGTTTGACTGTTTCCCATGACGGTTTCGATACCGGGGGAGTTCGGCACGGTTCTGCGAGATTGGCGAAACCGGCGCCGACTCAGCCAGGTCGACCTGGCCATCGGGGCCGGCACCACCCAGCGGCATCTGAGCTTCTTGGAGCAGGGCCGATCGGCGCCAGGGCGCGCTATCGTCGGTCGACTGGCCGACTCGCTCGGACTGACGTTGCGCCAACGCAACGCCCTGCTGTCGGCGGCGGGTTTCGCGCCGGCACACCCGGAGTCAACATTGGACGCGCCACTGCTGGAACCTGTACGCGGGGCACTGCAGCACGTCCTCGACGGTCACCTGCCCTATCCGGCGATGGTCATGGACGGCTTTGGCGAATTGGTCGCTGCCAACAGCGCATTCGGTCTGCTCACCGAGGGGGTGGCCGGCTGGCTCTTGGAGGCCCCGGTCAACGTGTTGCGCGTTGCGTTGCATCCGGAGGGGATGGCGCCACGGATAGTGAATCTCGACCACTGGCGGCTTCACGTCCTGCACGGTCTGGGCCAGCGCGGACCGCACCCGCGTATCGACGAGTTGATCGAAGAACTTGGGGGTTACGGTGTTCCCGCACCGAGCACTCAGCCGATCGAGTCGCTGGGCTTCGCCGTGCCACTGCATCTGCGTTCCGGCAGCGGTGACGTCCGGCTGGTGGCGACGATCTCGACGTTTGTCACAGCGCTGGATGTCACCGTCGCCGAGTTGCGTCTGGAGGCGTTTCTGCCCGCCGACCCGCAGACCGCCGCGATCCTGGTCAGCCGGCATGCCGAGCAGGATGACAAAGGCGCATCCGCGGTCGAATTGAAGTTCGACTGAATGAGCTCTGGCGCGGCCGTCTTCGTGATCCGACGACTTGACCGACGTTCCGGTTGGTGGCCGCAAGGAACCTCACGATGTTGTGCGCGGGGTACCTCTGCCCGACAGCAGATGCGCTGCTCGGCAGACGAATTCGGCCAACCGCGGATGACTGTCGGCCGGCATGCGCTCGGCTGGTCCGCTGATCGCGATGGCGCCGATCGGGCGACCATCGGGGTCGAACACCGGCGCGGCAATGGTCATCGACGGCGCGTTCACCTCACTGCTGGCCGCATAACCACGGGTCCGGCAGTCGTCCAGCAGTGCCAGGAACTGCGCATCCGGCGGTTCGCCCAGTAATTCGGTCTGTCGTTCAACGCTGAGATAGGGCAACAGGATTCTCCCCGTCGCGCTATCGCGGGCCGGGACAACGGCACCGATACGCGGCGCCATGCGCAGGGGTTGACGGCTCTCGGCCACCTGCGACACCACCAGCTGTGTGCCGTTCGACTCGTTGAAGATCGCGGTCTCACCGGTCTGTACCGCAAGTTGCTCCAGTGCCAGCTGGATCGTCTGACGCAGATCGGATCTGGCGCGCGAGCTGTGGGCGATGTTCAGGATGCGTGCAGTGGTCTCCCAGCGCGTGAGCTGGTCCTCGCGTGCCTGGATCCAACCCTGCTCGGCAAGTGTCACCAGCGCGCGCTGCACGGCGCTCTTGTCGGCATCCAGCATCCGCGACAACTCGGCGACGCCGACGGGTTCATTGGCGGCCACCGCCTCGAACACGGTCAACACGCGCGCCGCAGTGGAACTGCCCTTGACGGCCATCGACACCCTCACTAATGTTGAATAGTGAGTCACTATATCAGATATTGATACACAATCCAAACGATTGGCATCGGGAAAGGGATCGAGCCATGTCACCCATCCACGTCAAACCCCTGCGCGACGACCTGTCGTTCGGTGCCCGAATCACCGGCGTCACCCTCGAGGTGCTCAAGGACCAAGAGGTTCGCAAACGGCTCCGTCGCGTCTTTCACGAGCGCGGGATGATCCTGTTCGAGGACGTCGACGCCGACGGGGAGCTGCAGGTCGAGATCAGCAAAGTGTTCGGGCCGCTGAAGGACCATCCGGTGCCGACGGTGCCGCGGGCTGGGGGAGCGCTGCATCCGGGTGTCATCGAGATCGGCCAGGCGCCGCGTGAAGGCAATATCGTCGAGGTCGACGGCAAAGAGGTAACCTCCTGGCTGCCTTGGCATTTCGATCACTGCTACAACAACGAACTGAATCTTGCCGGCGTGCTGCGCTGTGTCACCGGGGTCAGCGAGGGCGGCGAGACCGGATTCGCCGACGGCATCGAGCTCTACAAGTTGCTGTCACCGGCGCTGCGCCGGCAGATCGAGGACAGCAACATCCTTTACAGCTTGAACCTGCGCTTTGCGGAGATGCGCTTCGGCCTGGCCGATGGATTCCGGGAGATCCAGCCGCATGCCGCGCTGCAGCGGACCATCGATTACGGCAAGAAGCTGCCCCGCGCCGTGCATCCCGCGGTCTGGACCCGCGATACCGGAGAGAAGGTCCTGCACATCTCGCCGTGGATGGCCGAGGGCATCGAGGGCGACGAGACGCTCGACGGGGAC
>Ga0164242_10001959_pt1 | contig 24013 bp, 24 predicted proteins | sample OricomgcompostMG_FD_108783 | JGI IMG/M metagenome (GOLD analysis project Ga0164242, IMG submission 108783) | Miracle-Growth compost microbial communities from Emeryville, California, USA - Original compost - Miracle growth compost (MG) ...
CCCCTCCCGCACCTCTTCGTGGGCGTGGGCGGCCAGGTGGGCAAGCTGGGGCAGGCGGCGCCGGGCGTGCGGACGCCGAACACCGCTTCGCGCCTCGACGCTCTGGTGGCCTGGTCCAGCCCGAGGGTCCGGCTGGGCGTGAACGGCTTCTACGGAAAGAACGACCGCGCGAAGATCGTCACCGGCGCCGCTCCCGAAGACAGCGCGACGGGCGTGAGCGGCTTCGGCTCCGTCCAGCTCTTCCCCACCCTCAAGCCGACCCTGTTCGCCCGGGTGGATTGGGTCCAGCCGTCCCGGGAACTGAACCCGGACCTGACCGACCTCTACTTCGACGCGGGGCTGGAGCTCACCCCGTGGGAGCCGCTCCAGGTGTCGCTCGTCTGCAAGCGCGACCACGCCTCCACAGGCGCGATCGCCGGGACGCTCTCCACCAGCAACGGCAGCATCGGCAGCGCCTCGGCCGGATCGGGCGGCAGCTACCAAGAGGTCGGCGTCTTCACCCAGTTCGTGTTCTAGGCCCCCCACCCCTTCCAAAGAGACTTGGAGATCACATGAAGAAGCTCATCGTGGCTTTGGTGGCGATCGGCGCGATCGCCGGTTGCAAGAACGAGTCAGCCGCACCTCCGGGGGCGATGGCGCAGAAGGCGCAGGCTGGCGGTGGCAGCGTGCTGATCAACGGCGCGGGCAGCACCTTCGCCGCGCCGCTCTACAGCAAGTGGGCGTTCCGCTACCAAAAGGCGCACCCGGAGGTGAAGGTGAACTACCAGGCCATCGGGTCCGGTGGCGGGATCCAGCAGATCACCAACCACACCGTGGACTTCGGCGCCTCCGACGCCTGGCTCAAGGACGCCCAGAAGCAGAAGGCGCCCGGCCTGTTCAACCTGCCGGTGGTGCTCGGCGCGGTGGTGGTGGCCTACAACCTGCCTGGGTACGCAGGCCCTCCGCTCAAGCTGGACGGCGCCACGTTGGCCAACATGTACCTGGGCCAGGTGAAGACCTGGAACGATCCCGCCATCGCCGCGCTCAACCCGGGCGTCAGCTTGCCCAAGACGCCGGTGGTGATCGCGCACCGCGCGGACGGCTCCGGGACGACGTCCATCTTCACCGACTACCTGAGCAAGGTCTCCCCTTCGTGGAAGGAGAAGGTGGGCTCGAACACCGCGGTGAGCTGGCCGCTGGGGCTGGGCGGCAAGGGCAACGACGGCGTTGCCGGGATCGTGAAGCAGAACCCGGGCGCGGTGGGCTACGTGGAGCTGGCCTACGCGGACCAGAACCACCTGCCGGTGGCGACCTTGAAGAGCCACGACGGCCCGTTCGTGACCGCCAGCGTGGAGAGCACCTCCGCCGCGGCGGCCCAGGTGGCCGTGCCCGACGACTTCGCGGTGTCGGTGACGGACGCGCCGGGCGCGAACGCCTGGCCGATCACCGGCTTCACCTACGTGCTTCTCTACCCGGACTTCCAGGACGCCCAGAAGGGGTCCGCCCTCCTCCGCTTCTTCCACTGGGGCCTGACCGAGGGCAAGGCGCAGGCGAAGGCGCTGGACTACGCGCCGCTCCCGCAGGCTCTGGAGGCGAAGGTCCTGGCCAAGCTTGGGACCGTCACGGTCAACGGCCAGCCGTTCGACCCCTCGAAGCCGTAGCCGCGAATCGTCGGCGCGGTGAGAGCTGTCACCGCGCCGACACCCATTTGTCACCTTCGCCAGTTACCACTCGCCGCGAGGCCGCCGGTTGGGGCCTCTCGGAGCAGACCTCCTGGGGAGACGCAGGTGACGGCGATGACGGAGTCGAAGACGGTCGCCTCTCCCCTGGGTGACGGGCGGCCGGCCGGCGTGGGCAACCGGGGGGATCGCGTCTGGAACGCGACCCTCCTGGGGTTCGGCGGGGCGATCCTGGTCCTGGCCGGGCTGATCGTGGTGATCCTCCTGCGCAGCTCGCAGCCGCTGTTCGCCCAGGTCGGCTTCTTACAGTTCCTCAAGGGCACCGCCTGGAACCCGGTCACCGACGCGTTCGGCGCGCTCCCCTTCATCTACGGGACCTTGGTCACCAGCGCGGTGGCGATCGTCCTCGCCGTACCGGTGGCGCTGGGGCTGGCGCTCTTCTCCACCCAGCTGGCGCCGCGTCCGCTCGCTCCGCTGATCACCGTCCCGGTGGAGCTTCTGGCCGCCATCCCCTCGGTGGTCTACGGGCTGTGGGGGCTGTTCGTGATGGTGCCGTTCCTGCGCACCCACGTGGAGCCGCTTCTCCAGGCGCGCTTCGGCTTCTTGCCGCTGTTTCAAGGTCCGCCCATTGGGCTGGGCTACCTGGCGGGCGGGGTGATCCTGGCGATCATGATCCTCCCCACCGTCTCCGCCGTGGCCACCGAGGTGATCAAGACCGTGCCCGTTGCGCAGACCGAAGCGGCGCTGGCGCTGGGCGCGACGCGGTGGGAGGCGATCCGGCTGGCCGTCTTGCCCTACAGCCGCAAAGGGATCCTGGGCGCGGTGCTCCTGGGCCTGGGCCGCGCGCTGGGCGAGACGATGGCGGTGACGATGGTGATCGGCAATTCACCCAGCATCAGCGCCTCGCTCTTCGCCCCCGGCTACTCGCTCCCGAGCGTGATCGCGAACGAGTTCTCCGAGGCGACCACCGCCACCCACGTGGGGGCGCTCACCGCGCTGGCGCTGATCCTCTTCGGCCTGACCTTGCTCCTCAACGCGGCGGCGCGGCTTCTGATGCGCGCCACCGCGGGCAAGACGATCAAGGGGACCTAAGCCTTGAGCTCGCTCCGCGTTCGAAAGCTGAAGAACCGCCTGATGATCGGCCTCTGCGCGGCTTCGGTGGCGCTGGCGCTGGTCCCTTTGGTCTCCGTCTTCTGGCTGGTGATCAAGGAAGGCGCCGCCGGTCTCTCCTGGACCTTCTTCACCGCGCTGCCCGCGCCGGTCGGAGAGCTGGGCGGCGGCGTGGGGAACGCGATCCTGGGGTCGCTCTTCATCGTGGGGCTGGCGAGCGCCTTGGGCATCCCGCTGGGCGTGGGCGCCGGGCTCTACCTGGCCGAGCGCGGCGGAGGCTGGCTGGGCAACGCGGTCCGCTTCACCGCCGAGGTGCTGGCGGGCGTGCCCTCCATCGTCCTGGGCATGGTGGCCTATGCGCTGGTGGTGGTGCCCATGGGCCGCTTTTCGGCGCTGGCCGGCGCGGTGGCGCTGGCGTTCTTGATGATCCCCGGACTGGCGCGGGCGACGGAGGACTTGATCCGCCTGGTCCCCCACTCGCTCCGGGAGGCGTCCCTGGCGCTGGGGGTGCCGCAGTGGCGAACCAGCCTGAGGGTGGTCCTGCGCACGGCTGCGGGTGGGCTCCTCACGTCCTGCCTCCTGGCCATCTCGCGCGCGGCGGGAGAGACCGCGCCCCTGCTCTTCACCTCGCTCAACAACCAGTACTGGAACGCGCGCCCGGATGAGCCGACCGCCTCGCTCACGGTCCAGATCTTCAACGACGCCGTCAGCCCCTACGACGCGCTCCACCGCCAGGCGTGGACGGCGGCGCTGGTGCTCCTCTTGCTCGTCGCGCTGCTCAACCTCACCTCGCGGCTGCTCGCGCGGGGCCGGCTCCGAGGCTCCTAGATGATCGCCGCCCAACCACTCGTCCAACCGCCCCTCTCCAACGCGCGGGCAGCGCCCAAGCTCCAGGTGGAGCGGCTGGACGTGCACTTCCGCGCCCGACACGCCGTGAAGGACGTGAGCCTCACCCTGGCGGACAGGAGCGTGCTGGCGGTGATCGGCCCCTCGGGCTGCGGGAAGTCCACCTTCCTGCGCGCGATCAACCGGATGCACGACCTGGTCCCCGGCGCCTTGGTCAAAGGCAAGATCCGGATCGACGGCCGGGACGTCTACGCCCGGGACGTGGATCCGGTGCTCCTGCGCCGCAGCGTGGGCATGGTGTTCCAGAGGCCGAACCCGTTCCCGGCGATGACCATCTTCGACAACGTGGTCGCGGGCCTGAAGCTGAACGGGCTGCGCGGGAACCACGCGGAGTTGGTGGAGAAGAGCCTGCGCCAGGCGGCGCTGTGGGACGAGGTGAAGGACCGGCTCAAGAGCTCGGCGCTCTCCCTGTCCGGCGGACAGCAGCAGAGGCTCTGCATCGCCCGCGCCCTGGCGGTGCAGCCCCAGATGCTCTTGATGGACGAGCCCGCGAGCGCGTTGGACCCCATCGCCACCGCGCGGATCGAAGAGCTGATCCACGAGCTGAAGGAGCGATACACGATCGTGATCGTGACCCACAACATGCAGCAGGCGGCGCGGGTCTCGGACCGGACGGCTTTCTTCTACATGGGGGAGCTGGTGGAGTGCGGTCCGACGGAGCAGATCTTCACCAACCCCAAGGAACGCCGGACGGAGGATTACGTGACCGGCAAGTTCGGGTGAGCGCACCGATGCCCCTCCACACCGACAAGACCTTCGAGCAGGACCTGCGGCACGTGCGCGAGCGCCTCCTGGCGATGGGCGGCAAGGTCGAAGAGTTGATCGCCGGCAGCATGAAGGCGCTGATCGACCGGGACTCGGCGCTGGCGGAGCAGATCAAGCACTCCGACGCCGAGGTGAACCGGATGGAGGTGGAGATCGACGAGGCCTGTCGCCGGATCCTCGCCCTGCGTCAGCCGGCAGCGAGCGATCTGCGCCTGATCACCACCGCGCTCAAGATCGTCACCGACCTGGAGCGGATTGGCGATCTGGCGGTCAACATCTCCGAGCGGGCCCTGGATCTGAACCAGGCAGCACCGCTGGCGCACTACGTGGATTTGCCCAAGCTGGCCCAGCTGGCGCAAGCGCAGGTCAAGGACGCGCTGGACGCCTTCGTGGCCGCGGACGTGGCCAAGGCGGAGGTGGTCCTCCAGGGAGACGACCACGTGGATGTGCTCTTCCTCAAGATTTTCAACGAGCTGCTTGCGTACATGATGGAGGACTCACGCACCATCCGGCGGGCCACGTCCTTGATGTTCGTGGCCAAGCACCTGGAGCGGATCGGCGACCACGCGATGAACCTGGCGGAGATGGTCATCTACATGGTCCGCGGCGAGGACGTCCGCCACCCCCGGAGCCGGGAGCTCGATCGCTCGAATGGCAGCTCGGGGTAGCGTGGCGAATGCGCGGCGCCGGCCCGCGGGTTCTTGGAGTCAGCCAAGGAGCCCACTTGTCGAAGAAGCCGCCCGTGCCCCACCGCATCCTGGTCGTTGACGACGACGCCGACTGGCGGCAGTTCCTCACCCTCTCCCTCCACGAACTCGGCTACGACACCGTGGAGGCCAAAGACGGCATGGGCGCGCTCGAAGCGCTGGCGCACGACGCGCGCTTCGCGGCGATCCTGCTCGATCTGAACATGCCCGGGTTGCGCGGCGAAGAGGTCGCCGAGCGCCTCCCGGACGGGCACCCCAAGGTCGTCTTCCTCACCGCCGCCGCCGCCCAGGACGTGGGCCACGCGCTCCGGAAGGGGCCGCACTACTACCTGCCCAAGGGCGCCAACCGGCAGCAGCTCTCCCTGCTCCTGGAGTCACTCGGAGCCCAGGTGGCCTAGAGCGGGAGCACGCCCTCCAGCTGGCGGAGCATCTCCACCCGCCAGCGGGTGACCGGGCTGCTGCCGTCGATCATCGCCTGGGTCTCCTCCAGCACCCGCGAGAGCGGGAAGAGGCGCACCATGGGATCCTGGGTCTTGGCGCCCCCGCCCGAGGTGCCGCCCCAGCCCACCATCTGATCCGTCTGTCCCCCGAGCAGCGCCATCACCGCCGCCATCCCGAAGCGCCCGGCCACCATCCGGTCCTGGAAGCTGGGTCGGCCGCCGCGCACCAGGTGACCCAGCACCACCGCGCGCACGCCGATCCCCAGCCGGTCCGCCTCCAGCCGCTCCTCCACTTCGCGCACCAGCTTGGTGCAGGGGACCTCCACGCCCTCCGCCTTGATGATCAAGACGCGCCGCTTGTTGGGGACGGCGTAGGCCCGCCGGATCACCTGCGCCAGCGCCTCCACCAATTCGCCTTCGGTGCGGTCCTGCTCCCGGAAGAGCACCCCGTCCGCGCCGGCGGCCACCGCGGAGGCCATGGCCAGGTATCCGCATTGACGGCCCATCACCTCCACCACGAAGGCGCGCTTGTGGGCCCGCGCGGTGTCCGAGACCTTGTCGCACGCCTCGACGATGGTGTTGAGCGCGGTGTCCACCCCGAGCGCGGTGGCGGTGCAGCCGATGTCGTTGTCGATCGACGCCGGGATGCCGATCACCCGGACGCCGTGCTCGGTGGCCAGCGCGTGGGCGCCGGTGAGCGAGCCGTTCCCACCGACCACGATCAGGCCGTCCACGCCCGAGAGCGCTCGCAGCGCCTTGGCGCGACCTTCTCCGGTGAGGAAGCGCTTGGAGCGCGCGGAGCCCAGCACCGTCCCCCCGATCCCGCCCGCCAGCTCCAGGTCCGCGCGTGGCGTGAAGGGGGCCTCCGCGGCGGTGAGCGGCTCGAAGCGGCCGTCGATCAGGCCTTCGTAGCCATCCAGGACGCCCAGGAGGTGGACGCCCTGCGCGGCGCAGACCTTCGCCACCGACCGGAGCACCGAGTTCATCCCCGGGGCATCCCCACCCGACGTCAGCACCGCGATCGTCTTCAAGAGCTCCCCTTTTCGCCTCGCCGTTCGCCTTCGGCGCCTCCATCTAAGCCCGGCTGCCCCCTGACCTTCCAGCGGCTGGGCCGGAGCGTCGATGCGAGCAGGCGCGCTTTGCGGACGGGGAGGCTCCGGCGTGCGCACCTTGAACGCCGGAGGAAGACCATGCGCGTTCCCGGAAAGACCATGGGCTGGAAGGCGTTCGGCAAGGCGCTCAAGACGCGCTGGGCGGACGACAAGGCCTCTGACTTCGCTGCCTCGGTGACCTACTTCGGCCTGCTGGCCATCTTTCCCTTCCTGCTCTTCCTGGTGGCGCTGGCGAGCGTGGTGATTGACCCGGCCCAGGCGCAGCAGTTGATAGACCAGCTCTCCCACGTGGCCCCCGGACCGGCGACGGAGATCATCGGGGGGCGGATCCGCGCCCTGGCGGCGGGAAACAACTCGGGGCTGCTCACGATTGGCGCGGTGGGCGCCCTCTGGGCGGCGGCGGGCGGCGTGGTGGCGCTGATCCGCGCGCTCAACACCGTGGACGGCGTGGAGGAGACGCGGCCGTTCTGGAAGGTGCGCCTGATCGCCCTGGGCCTCACGGTGTTCGCGGCGATCTTCTCGGTGGTCTCCGGGGTGGTGATGATCGCCTCCGTCCCGGTCGCGCACGCGGTGGGCGAACCGCTGGGAACGTTGATCCTCTGGCTGCGCTTCCCGGTCGCCGCGGGCCTGATGATCTGCCTCTGGGCGGTCCTCTACAACGTGCTCCCGGACACCCACCACCCCTTCCGGCTCTTCAGCTTCGGCGCCGTGGTGGGCGTGGTGGTCTGGGTGATCGCCTCGTGGGGCTTCTCGGTCTACGTCTCCCACTTCGGGAAGTACGACGCGACCTATGGCGCGCTCGGCGGAGCCATCGTCCTCTTGATCTGGATGTACCTCTCCAGCTCGGTGATCCTGCTGGGGGCGGAGATGAACCGCGTGCTGGACCACGCGGCGGAGGCGCCCGCAGAGGTCCCCGACCCTGACGTCGCCGCCCCCCGCGCCTCAGCGGACCCCTCGCGCCGGGTGGCCTCGCGACCTGACCGAACCCCGCCGGCGCACGCCTCCCTCCGCCCGGGCCCGCGGCCGCCCTCTCGAGACGTCTCGCCCGGGAGGCCATCGTCCCCAAGGGTCGCGCCGCCGGGTGCCCGTTCCAGGAGCGCCCCCGCGCGGCAAGGCTGGGCCCGCGCGGCCACGGCCAGCCTGGTCGCGGGGCTCGCCGGCTTTCTCTACGCGCGCCGCGCCTGACGGCCCGGTGCCCCCCGGGCGGAGCGCCTCCCGACAGGGCTCGCCCGCCCGCCATTCACACGAGCCGAGGACCTCCCGCGCCCGAGCGCCGCGACCCCCGATGCATAGGTTCTCCACCAACCACTTCTGACCCACTTGTGAGGAGGAGCGATGAACGAATCGGTCGAAGGGAGTTCGGTTGAAGCGGGTTCCATCGGGGGCGGCCCGGAGGACGTCCTCCACCAGAGCAAGCAGCAGGTGCGGGCGCTGGGTCACAAGGCGCAGGCGCGCGTGCTCTCCCGCGCCGAGGCCTACCGCGGGGCCACCGCGCGCAAGCTCCACGCATTCGCGGACGCGCTCGAGGATCTCGCCGAGGGCGACGGACGCGAGGAGCTGGGGCCCGTGGCGCGCGCAGCGTCTGGCTTCGTGCGCAAGACCGGCGACCTGGTGGACCGGCGCTCCGCGGACGAGCTGCTTCAGCGCGCGCGGGACACGGTGCGCGAGCGTCCCGGGATGGCGCTGTTGGGGATGATCGCGGTCGGGTTCCTCGGGGCCCGGCTGCTCAAGGAATAGGAGGCAGCGGATGGCCACGGTCGAAGGGCGTTACCAGGACATGTCCACCCCGGAGCTGCTCCAGGCCCTCAAGGAGGAGGGGCAGCGCTTCGCCAAGGCGGAGGTGGACTCGGCGAAGCGGGACTTCAAGCAGTCGGGAAAGAAGGCGGCGATGGGCGGCGGCCTGTTGGGCGCGGGCGGCGTGGTGGCGGTGCTGGGCTGCATCTGGCTGCTCGGCGCCGCGGTCTACGCGCTGGCGCTGGCGCTGCCGCTGTGGGCGTCGGCCTTGATCATCGGCGGGGTGGTGACCCTGGCCGGCGCGCTGATGGCGTGGGCCGGGGCGGAGCGGATGAAGAAGCTGAAGCCGGAACAAACCATGAAGAACCTCGAGGAGGACCAGCGATGGCTGAAGGGTACGTTGCAGCAGGCTCTCGCGCAGAGGCGAGGGAGCGCATCCGCCTGATCGCCGAAGAGCTCGCCCGGCGGAGCAGCACGGAGCACCTCAAGGCGGAGGCGAGCGCGCTGCGAGCGCGCGTCACCGCCCGGGTGAAGAGCAAGGCGACGGAGACGACCGACGCCCTCAAAGCGCGCGCCCGGGAGGCCGCGAGCGAGAGGGCCCACACACTCAAGGAGCAGGTGATGGCGAAACCGGTGGCGCTCGCAATCGCGGGCAGCGTGGCAGGCGCGCTCGTGGGCGCGTTCCTGGGACGAAGAAGTGAAGCGGCGCAGCACTACGTGAAGGCGGAGACCCTGAGCACCGGGACCGTCCAACCTCCGAACCGGGAGCTGAGCGCGGACATCGCCGAGTCGTTCGGTGAGCCTGTCGAAGAAGGTGGGTTCGACCGCGCGACGGAAGAGGCGGGTGCCAAGGAGCGCCTCTCGGAAGCGGTGGACCACGGCAAGGAGCGCCTCTCCGAAGCCATGGGTCACGCGCGCCAGAAGGCGTCGTCGATCAAGGACCGTGCGCAGGCGCTTCGGCACCGGGCCTCCGAGCGCATCGCAGACCGCGCACCCAAGGTGGGCGACCTGCGAGGCAAGGCCTCCGGGTTTGTCCACGACAAGCCGGAGCTGCTCGCGTTCGGGGCGCTGGCCGCGGGCGCGTGCCTGGGGTTGCTCTTTCCCCTCACCCAGGCCGAGCGGCGAGCGATGCGCCCCCTCCACGAGCGGGCCCGCGAAGGCATCCAGACGGGCTTCGAGAGGGCGGAGGAGGCGCTCGACGGACGCGCCACGGAGGCCTCCGACCTTCGCCAAGGCCGCGAGGCGAACGAGGACATCGAGGTCGAGCGCCACGGCGCGGAGGGCCTCGAGCCCCCCGCGCTCCATTAGCGCAAGACGGGAGCGGCTACTTGATCCAGCCCGCGAAGCGCTCCAGCGCGGTGAGGGTGCCGTTGAAGACGTCGTGATCGTAGCCAGGCCCGTCGCTGTACTGGACGAAGGGGACGTTGTGGTTGGACTTCCCCCCGGTCCACTGCGCCTCCCACAGCGGGGCGTGGGGGACCGCCGCCTTCGCGCGGCTGGCCTGGCTCGCCGAGGTGTAGACGACGGGCCAGAGCCCGGTGACCTTGTGGACGTAGCTCGCGGCGTCCTTCAACGTCTGCGGCGACGAGAGCGCGCTCCCCTCCCAGTCGAGCGCCAGCCGGGTTCCGGCCGGAAGCTTGCCGTGGATCCCCAGCGTGGAAAGGAAGTGCTTGGCCTGCGCCGCCCCGTTGCCCTTGTCCAGATAGCAGTAGGCCATCCGCAGCTTCATGGAGCCTTGCTGCACCTTCTTGCCCAGCTCCGCCCAGCGCGACTTGAAGGCGGGATCGGTGTAGCCCGTGCCCTCGGTGGCGCGGATGGCGTCGAACTGCTTGCCCTTGATGGCGGATTCAAAGGTGGAGTTCGACTGCCACTTGGAGGTGTCGGAGCCTGAGAGCTGGCCCGGCCCCTTCTTCCAGGGCTCGCCATACGGAACCGAGTGGGGCTTCGGCGCTGGCTTGGGGGCTGGCTTCGGCGCCGGTTTGGCCGCGTGCCCCGGGATGTGGACGTGCTCGCCCACGTAGATCCGGCTGGGGTTCTTGATCTGGGGGTTGGCGTGCTCCAGCGCGGACAGCCCCACGTGGTGCTTGGCGGCGATCGACGACATCGTGTCGCCGTGCTTCACGGTGTAGGTCGTCGTCTTCGAGGCGGACTTCTTCGGCGCTGGCTTGGCCGGAGCCTTCTTCCCCGGCAGGTTGATGTGCTCCCCAACATAAATGCTGTTGGGATTCTTGATTTGATGATTGGCATTCTCCAAGGCACCCAGCGTGACGTGATACCGGCTCGCGATGCCGCTCAGCGTGTCCCCACTCTTGACCGTGTAACTCACTCTCACCTCCCGAGAATTTGTCAGATTCTCGGGGGCACTCCTCGGAAGGTGCGGCCGCGGCGCGAGATGCCGCAGCGCGCGAAAACGTCCGCCGAGACAAGATGAAAGAGCGCCGTTTTACGCAGGGAGATGCAAGCTTTCTCCCAACAGCAAAAGACAAGCCCTCATCCGCCAGCGCCCTTGTTTTAAGTATGAATTAATGTCGAATTACGAAATGTGTGACACGCGGCGCGATCGCGACACCGGCACGCAAAAACTCCGCGATGGCCGCGCCCGGGGAGTCCGTCACTGTGGCGTGAACTGGGACAGCTCCTCGATCCCGAGCGTGCGCTCGAGCTGGGTCACCTCCGCCAGCGCCCCTTCGAAGCCTCCCGCCCCGAGGAGCTTGTGCTCCTGGGCCTCGAACTTTTCACCGAGCGCGTCGTAGGCCTTCTCATTGAAGAGCGTCCGGAAGCGGGGGAAGAGCACCGTGTCCTCGCGAGCGGCGTGGGGCCGGTACATCCGGATGAAGGCCTGGAGGTCGCTCCCCACCGCGCGCTTGGCGCGGTCCTGGGCGAAGAGGGCCGGCCGGGTGTTGGCCAGGATCCGTCCGGTCACGGTCCGGCCGGCGGCGTGCTGCGCGCGGAGCGTGGCCACCAGCGGTTCGAGCGCCTTCGCGGCCACGAGCCTCGGGAACACCTGCTCCTCTTCGAGCTTCTCGTGGTAGCCCTCGACGAAGCGGTGGATGATCCCGGCCGCGGCGCTCAGGACCGCCGGATCGAGCGGGTGGTGGGCCGCGATCCGCCGGCCCGCCTCTTCGTAGACCAGGAGGACCCGCCGGAGCACCCCGTGCTCGCGCATCAGATCTTCGGTGGGACTGATCTCCTCGTTCTTCCCACCCGCGGCGCCCTCCGCGCGCGCCGGCGAATCCAGCGCGGTCAGCACGATCCCCGCAGCCGCCACCGCCGCCGTGGAAAGGAACCTGCGCCGGGAGCCATGGAGGGGACGTTTCGGATCGTTCATGCCGTGGATCCAAGCGCCGCGGGGGGCTGCGGAGAAGGGAGCACCGTCGGCTCCGTCCGCTCGCCAACGCGAGAAGCGTTCCGCGGAGGACCGCTTTCACCGTATAGAGGCCGCGCCAAGGGAGGCGACAATGGTCTCTGCGATTTTCGATCCCGCGAGCTGGACCGAGGTGCCCGGCTTCAACTTCAAGGACATCACCTATCACCGCGCCAAGGACGTGGGCGCGGTGCGGGTGGCGTTCCACCGGCCGGAGGTCCGCAACGCGTTCCGGCCCCAGACGGTGGATGAGCTCTACCGGGCCTTGGACCACGCGCGGATGAGCTCGGATGTGGGCTGTGTGCTGCTCACCGGCAACGGTCCTTCTCCCAAGGACGGCGGCTGGGCGTTCTGCTCCGGGGGAGACCAGCGGATCCGCGGCCGCGACGGCTACCGGTACGCGGACGGTGAGACGGCGGCCGAGATCGATCCCGGCCGGGTGGGACGGCTTCACATCCTGGAGGTGCAGCGGCTGATCCGCTTCATGCCCAAGGTGGTGATCTGCGTGCTCCCGGGCTGGGCGGCCGGCGGCGGACACAGCCTCCACGTGGTGTGCGATCTCTCCATCGCCAGCCGGGAGCACGCGCGCTTCAAGCAGACCGACGCGGACGTGGGGAGCTTCGACGGCGGCTTCGGCTCCGCGTACCTGGCCCGGCAGGTGGGCCAGAAGTTCGCGCGGGAGATCTTCTTCCTCGGCGACACCTACTCAGCGGACGACGCGCACCGGATGGGGATGGTGAACGCGGTGGTGCCCCACGCCGAGCTGGAGCAGACGGCGCTGGCGTGGGCCAAGAAGGTCTGCGGCAAGAGCCCCACCGCGCAGCGGATGCTCAAGTTCGCCTTCAACGCGCTGGACGACGGGCTGGTGGGTCAGCAGGTCTTCGCCGGCGAGGCCACCCGGCTCGCCTACATGACCGACGAGGCGGTGGAGGGCCGCGACGCGTTCCTGGAGAAGCGCGCACCGAGCTGGTCGAAGTTCCCGTACTACTACTGAGGCCAGGCCAGGTTCCATGAAGGGCGCTTGACCTCCAGATGAAGGGTCCATGAAGCATGCAACCCCGGGATTTGTTGCAGCGACAATCCTGCATCGAGATCACACCAGGGGCGTCTCACATGAGCTTCATCAGCGGGTTGGGCCAGAAGGTGGTGGGCGGGATTCGGGAAGAGGTGGCGGAGGCGAGGTCCGCCGGCAGCCCGGCCAAGGCGGTGCTCAACGAGCTGAAGGAGGCCAAAGACGGCTTCCTCAACGTGGGCGGGGCGGCCGTGGGCTACGCGGAGATGCTCGGGCTGCGCTACCCGGTGAAGCACTACCAGGCCCAGGTCTCGAGCCAGCTCAGCCGCGGCAGCCGGGTGGATGGCCAGGGCGTGCTGGGGCTCAAGCAGCAGGGTTTCAAGGGGATCGTCAACCTCTGCGCCGAGCAGCACGACGACGAGGGCGCGGCCAAGGCGGCGGGGATGGGCTACCTCAACCTCAAGATCGTCGACAACACCGTGCCTTCAGAGGACCAGATGAAGCAGTTCCTGGACTTCGTGGGGAAGAACCAGCCCACCTACGTCCACTGCGAGGCGGGCGTGGGCCGGACCGGCGTCGCGGTGGCCTGCTACCAGATGGCGTATCAGGGCCTGCCGCCGGAGCAGGCGCTGGCCCAGGCCAAGGAGAAGGGCTGCGCGATGCCGGACCAGCAGCAGTTCATCCTCAAGTTCGGCGCGGATCTGGCGGCGGGAAAGATCGCCGGCTATCCGATTGCCACGCCGGTCGCCGCGTAGCCTTTCCGCGGCCCCCCGGCCCCTTCCACACCGTCCCCTCCGGCGGAAGCCCTCGAGTCCTGACCCGAGGGCCTCCAGCGAAGGGGCCTGGAGCACCTAGAAGTAGAAGGAGAGCCCGGCCTTGATCGCCTGGGCGCCCGCCTCCGCGCGGAAGGCCATGGCGGGGCTGAACTTGTAGTGAAGGCCGACCACGGGGTCCCAGTAGAAGAAGCTGGCGGAGTTCGCGTACGAAGTCCCGGTGAAGACGCCGATGTCAAAGCCGAGCCCCAGTCCGCCGTAGGCGCTGAACTTGTCGTTGAAGTAGAAGTTCCAGATCCCGTACACGGCAGGCGTGATGTCCAGGACGCCGTAGTGTGCACCGACGTTCCAGGTCCGGTAGTCCAGCCCCAGGCTCGGCTCGATCGAGAACGAGTTGTTGATGGTGGGGACAAACCCGTTCTGGACGATCGGGATCTCGTAGCGAACGTTCGCGCCGATCCCGAAGCCGTAATAATACGGGAGGAACGCCATCACGCTCAGGTTCTGCGCGCGGGTCTTGGCGCTGGTGTCGGTGATGCTGTTCGGCTCGCCCTTCGCCTGCGCCACTGCCGAAACCAGCACAGCGGACACGGCGAGCGCCGTGATCAAATGACGTTTCACAATCCCCTCCTTGGCTCGCTGAAGCGCGAGCTTTGACAGGCGCGGAAGCTAGGCGCCGCGCTCTGGGTGTGCCAACGGAATTCGGTACAAGCGCACTCTTCCGAGATTAGTGAACGGCGTGGGCCGAGCGCTGGTTGCCCAACTTCCGTTCAAGAAACGACTTCAACGCCCGCGCGTTGTTGTGCTCGGTGTCGCGCGAGCTGAACAGGAGCGTGACGTCGCCCGCCCTGGCCGCGGCGACAAGCGGCGCCCAGGCGTCCGGATGCGCGGCCAGCTCCGCGTGGTAGCGGCGCTGGAACTCGGTCCACTTCGAAGGCTCGTGGTTGAACCACTGGCGCAGCTCCGTGCTCGGCGCCACCTCGCGCAGCCACCCGTCCATCTGGAGGGCGGCCTTCTTCACGCCACGTGGCCACAGCCGCTCCACCAGGAAGCGGGGCGAGGCGCCCTTCGCGCCCTGGAGAGAGTCGTAGACGCGCTCGAGCTGGATCATCTGGAGGCACCTCCTTCGGGCCGCAACCAGGCTACGGGTATACCCGCCCGCGCCACGGCGGAAGGGGCTCGCGCTGTTGGCGGGTCGTCGGTTGGCTCGCCCGCCGGCTGGCGCGCTCCCCGCACCGGACATAAGCCCAGGCGCGCATGAGCGAACCCACGCGCGCGGAGTCCGCAGCCGGGGCGGTGCGCTGGCGTTGGGTCGGCCTGTTCGCGGCGTTGTTTTGCGTGCGGCTGCTCACCCTCCTCCCGGCGGTGATCGACGACGACGAGGGCTTCTTCGCGGCCTCCGCCAACGCGCTCAGCGGGCCGCGCTCCTTCTTCCTCCGCGCGCTGGACGACAAGCCCCCGGGCACGGTGTGGTTCGACGCGGCGGTCCGCTGGATTTCGGGCCCGCTGCACCTCGCGCAGTGGAGCCGGTTGGCGGGGCTCCTGGTGCTGGGGGTGACCGCCGTCCTCGTCGCGCGGATCGCCCGGACCGGAGCGTCGGAGGAGGCGCCGCGCGGCCGGCCGGGGGGCTGGGCCGCGGCGCTGTTCCTGGTCGCCACCGGGGCGTTCACGCCCAAGCTGTTCGCGCTCACCAACGAGCAGCTCTTGCTCGCGCCGTTGACCCTGGCGGTCCTCGCTGCGGTGGATGGCACGCTCGCGCCCCGGGCCGTGCGCTGGGTGATCGCCGGCGCAGCGCTGGGGGTGGCCACCTGGATCAAGCAGACCGCGGTGCTGTTCCTCCTCCCGGTGCTCCTGGCGTGCGATGGGCTGGGCGCGGGGGTCGCCGTCCTGGCGGCGTTCGGCCTGACCGCCCTCGCTGGCGCGGCGTCGGTGGGGCTGCACGACGACTGGCGGTGGACGGTGGTCTACCCACGCGAGGTGCTGATCGCGGCGCGGCGCACCCTCTTCGCCGGCTGGAGGGACGGCGCGGAGAACCTTTTGCTCTTCGGCGTGGCGCTCTCGCCGCTGCTGGCGAGGGCGTTTCAAGGTGCGCGGCGGGCCCATCGCGGAGCGGGGGGAGCGGGGAAATCGGGGCGCGAACGCAAGGCCTGGGTGATGGCGGCCTGGCTGGGCAGCGCGCTGGTCGCCGTTGCCCTGGGAAAGGCGCTCTTCCCCCACTACCTCCTGCTCGCGCTCCCGCCGCTGGCGATCGTCGCCGGACGCGAATGCGCGCGCGCCCCGCTCAGGCGGTGGCAGCGGATCTGGCTGGGCGTGGCGTATGTCGGCTGTGCGCTCTGCGCCGCCTGGCCTCTCGCCCACCTCTTCTGGGGAAACGACCTCCCGTATTTCACCCGCGTCGCCCGGCGGATGACGCAGCTCTCCACGCCCGCCGACCGGGTGCTGTTGTGGGGAGGGAGCCCGGTCCCGCTGGCGATCTCCGGGAGGGCGAACGCCACCCGCTTCGTCACCTCGCGCTTCCTGGTCCCGCCGTACGAGGACCCCGCCACCACCAGGCTCTTCCGCGAGGACTTCCAGGCCCACCCGCCGGCGCTCGTGGTGGACCTGCATGCGCGCGGAGACAACCAGCAGAACCTCCCGCCCGCCTCCATCGCCTGGCTGGGCGCGGCGCTGGCACGCGACTACCGCGTCTGGGCGGACCCCGCCCTGCCCTGGGCGCGCTTCTACGTCCGCGCCGAAGGCCTGCCCTCTTCAAGTTCCTCACGGCTCTCCACCGCCGGGCTGTGTCCCTCGGCGCCTTTGGACGATGCCCGGAGCGGCTATCCGCACGCGCTGGGCGAGCTGATGCGGGCGCTCGCCGTGCTGAGGCGCCCTCCCCGGCCCACCCTGCGCGACCTGGCGTGGCTGGAGGTCCGCCTCCGCGTCGCGTTCAGCCAGGAGGTGCTGGCGACCAGCTGCCCGGCGCTCGGCGCCTCGCCCGGTTCCAACGCGGACGCCGGGCTCTCCGCTCCCGCCGTCCAGGACCGCTTCACCGCGCGCGGCTTCGCCTCCCCGCTCCCACTCGAGGGACCGCGCTTCTGGGTGGAGCTGGCGATTGTGGAGCTGCAGCCGGTGATCCGGCCCCGGCCAGACGTCCTAATCGGGCCTAAAATTCGCCCTTGAAGGCTTCCCTGCTTTCTGGCGGCAACCTCGCCGTGGGCAGGCCTCGCGCTTGACCCGGAGGGGGGAACCTGAATATGGGTTCCCTCGAAATGAATCCCGCTTCATCTCGCCGAACCCAGCCTCACAGCCTGCGCGCCAAGGTGCGCGCGGTGAAGGCGGAGGTGATCCTGGCCGCGGCGGAGGAGGTCTTCGCCAAGGAGGGCATCCTCAAGGCGCGGATGGAGACCATCGCCCTCAAGGCGGGGATGGCGGTGGGGACGCTCTACAACTTCTTCGACGACCGGAACGCGCTCATCTCCGCGCTGGTCGAAGCGCGCTCGGATGGGCTGTGCGCGGAGATCACGGCGGCGCTGGACGCCGCGGGAGAGGTCCCCTTCGCGCAGCAGGTCCAGGTCTACTTCGACGCCTCCCTGGCGCACGTGGAGCAGCACGGGCGCTTCTGGGTGGAGCTGATGCGCGCGAACAGCGCGAGTGGACGGAAGGACCTGAAACCGTCCCGGACCCGCGAGCAGCTGTTCGCGGTGGCGCAGCGGGTGGTGGCCGCGGGCTTCGCGCAGAAGGTGCTCAAGCCGGAGGGGGCGGGCGTCTATGCGGCGCTCCTGGTCGGGATGATGCGCAGCGTGCTCGAGCACACCGCCGCCGGACACGCCTGCCTGCTCAACCGCAAGCCAGGGGCCCCGGAGAAGCTCTCCGAGACCTCCCGTCTCCTCACCGACTTCTTTCTTCACGGCGCGCTTCACTGACCGCCGTTACTTCGCCCCGCTCAATTTCACCGGAGTCTCCCAGAGTGTCCGCCGCAACTTCGCATCGCCCCGCCCCCGCCGATGTTCCCGCAGCCCCGCTGAAGGATGATCACGCCCCCGCCAACGATCCGGTCCCCGAGGTCCGCGGGACGCGGAAGCGCAACGTGATCCTGATCGGAGTTCTGGTCCTGGCCGCGGTGGCAGGCCTGGGCTACCACCTGCTCACGGACGGTCACGAGTCCACCGACGACGCGGAGGTGGAGGCGGACGTGGTGCCGCTGGCCTCGCGGGTGAATGGCCAGGTCCTGCGGGTGCTGGTGAAGGAGAACGCCCTGGTGAAGGCCGGGGATCCGCTGGTGGAGATCGATCCCGCGGACTACGAGATCCGGGTCCACCAGGCGGAGGGCGAGCGGGTCAGCGCCCAGGCCCAGGCGGACGCCGCGGATGCCCAGGCGCTGGTGGCGGAGGCCGCGGCGAAGGGCGGGCTCTCCACGGCTCGGGCCGGCGTGTCGGCGTCCAACGCGGCGGTGAGCACGGCGGACGCGCAGGTGGCCGCGGCCAAGGCGGCGATCACCCGCGCCGAGGCAGACGTGACCCGCGCGCACCAGGAGCTCTCGCGCGCCCAGCAGCTCCGCGCCGCCAACGCCATTCCGCAGCAGCGGCTGGACAACGCCTTGACCGCGTCCGCTTCGGCGGAGGCGGCGCTGGATCTGGCCCGCGCGCAGCTGGCCTCCGCGGAGCAGTCCAAGCACATGGCGGTGAGCCGGGTGGCCGAGGCCCAGGGGCAGCTGGACTCCAGCGCTCCCATTGACTCCAAGATCGCCGTCGCGCGCGCCAACGCCGCGCTGGCACACGGCCGGGTCACCACCGCCGAGGCCGCGCTCGAGCAGGCGAAGCTGATGCTCAGCTACACGCACCTGGTCGCCCCGCACGACGGCCGGGTGGCCAAGCTGGGCGTCCACGCAGGCCAGCTGGTCGCGGCCGGTGCGCCCATTGCCCAGCTGGTCCCGAACGAGACCTACGTGGTGGCGAACTTCAAGGAGACCCAGCTTCAGCACATGCGGCCGGGGCAGAAGGTGGAGATCGAGATCGACGCGCTGGACGGGAAGCGCGAGGGCACGGTGGAGAGCATCGCCGCGGGCACCGGATCCCGCTTCGCGCTCCTGCCGCCAGACAACGCTTCCGGGAACTACGTGAAGGTCGTCCAGCGCGTCCCGGTGCGGATCGCGCTGTCAAACCCCGCGCAGGACGTCCAGCTTCGCGCCGGCCTCTCCGCGGATGTGACCGTCTTCACCAAATGAGCGCCTCCATCACCGCGCTCCCCACCGCGCGCCGCGGCGAGGTCAGTGACTCGCGCAAGTGGGGGATCTTGATCACCGCCGGGCTGGCCGCGCTGCTGGAGGTGATGGACACCAGCATCGTCAACGTGGCCCTCACCGACATGCAGGCGGCGCTGGGCTCCACGCTGAGCGAGATCGGCTGGGTCATCACCATCTACGCCATCGCCAACGTGATCATCCTGCCGATGAGCGCGTGGCTGGGCGACCGGTTCGGCAAGAAGCGCTACTTCCTCTTCTCGCTCGTGGCCTTCGTCGGCTCCTCCATGCTGTGCGGGATGGCCACCAGCCTGCCGATGCTGATCTTCGCCCGGCTCCTCCAGGGTCTGGGCGGTGGCGGGCTTCTGGCCAAGGGCCAGGCGATCCTGTTCGAGACCTTCCCGCCCGCCGAGCAGGCCATGGCGCAGGCGGTGTTCGGGATCTGCGTCATCGCCGGCCCGGCGATTGGTCCCACCCTGGGCGGCTACCTGACCACCACGCTCGACTGGCGCTGGATCTTCTTCATCAACCTGCCGATCGGGATCGCCGCCACGATCATGGCGTGGGTCTTCCTCTACGACGAACCCGCGCAGCCAGGCGCCAAGGTGGATTGGCTGGGGATCTTCCTCCTGGTCGCGTCGGTGGGCAGCCTCCAGACCGTGCTCGAGGAGGGTCACGAGAAGGACTGGTTCTCCTCGCCGTTGATCGTCTGGCTCTCGGCGATCGCCGTGGTGGGCTTGGGCTGCTTCATCTGGCGGCAGCTGACGGTGGACGAACCGGTGGTGGACCTGCGGGTGCTCAAGCACCGCTCGTTGGCCGCGGGGAGCCTCTATTCGGTGATCCTGGGGATGGGGCTCTACGGCGCCATCTTCTGCATCCCGGTCTTCGCGCAGTCGATCCTGGGCTTCACCGCGTACCAGACCGGCATGCTGATGCTCCCGAGCGCCATCGCCTCCGCCTTCATGTTCCCGATCATCGGCAAGTTCGGGAACAAGGTGGATCAGCGGCTGATGATCGCGCTGGGCGCCGTCACGCTGGCGGTGGCGTTGTTCATGCTCACCTTCCTCAGCCCGGACACCGGTGAGAACGAGCTGTTCTGGCCGCTGATGATCCGCGGGATCGGCACGGTGATGATGTTCCTGCCGCTCACCCTGGCCTCGATGAGCCCCTTGCCGAAGAAGGACATGTCCGCGGCGTCCGGCTTCCTCAACCTCACCCGCCAGCTGGGCGGGAGCATCGGGATCGCGCTCCTCACCACCTTCCTGGACACCCGGATGATCTTCCACCGGCAGGTGCTGGTGGAGAAGCTGTCGGTGACCGATCCGGCGGTCCAGGACCGGCTGCACCTCTTCGCGGGGGCGATGATGGCCAAGGGGGCGGACGCCCTCACCGCCACGCGCCAGGCGCTCGCGCTCTTGGAGGGGATGGTCCACAAGCAGGCGGCGGTGATCGCCTTCGGGGACTGCTTCTGGGTGGTGGGGGTGGCCTTCATCCTCACCCTCCCGCTCTTGCTCCTGCTCGGAAATGGAAAGGGCGCGGACGCCTCGGCGGTGCACTGAGGTTTCGCCTGGGCCAAAGGGCGCGGGAGGCCTTAGGGTGCATGGCGCAAGGGGGAGCTCCCGTCATGTCCGCAGCGGTTGAATACTGTCGCGAGGTCCTGCCCGACGTCTCCCGGACGTTCGCGCTCAACATCCCGGCGCTCCCCGCTCCGCTGGACGACATCGTCACCGTCGCCTACCTGCTCTGCCGGATCGCGGACACGGTGGAGGACGAGTCCGTCTGCGCGGTGGCGGAGCGGCGCGCGCGTCTGGAGGAACTGGCGGCGCTCACCCTGCTCGGAGATCGGTGGGAGGCGCGCGCCCAGACCTTCGCGACCCGGGCGCTCCAGGGGCTGCGGCCCCAGGCGCCCAAGCCGGAGGTGAGGCTGCTGGGGGAGACGGCCGTGGTGCTGCGCGCGCTCTCGGAGCTGCCGGACTGGACCTGGCCTCACATTGCCCGGTGCGTGAAGGAGATGACGGACGGGATGGGCGAGCTGGCCGTGGACCGCGGGGACCATCCGCTCCCGCTGGGGCTGCCGGACACCGAGACCACGCTGCGCTACTGCTACTACGTGGCCGGCACGGTGGGCGTGATGCTGACCGGGCTCTTCGCCGGCTTCTCCCCCAAGGTCGCCGCGCGTCAGCAGGAGCTGGCCGCCCGGGCCGCCGCGTTTGGACGGGCGCTCCAGCTGACCAACATCCTGAAGGACATCCGCGACGACTTGCTCCGCGGCGACTGCTGGCTTCCCCGCACGGTGATGGCGGAGCATGGCCTCACCGCGCAGACGCTCCTGGAGCCCGCGCGCCGTTCGCAGTCGGTGGCGATGCTGGACGACCTGGTGGCGTTGGCCTCCCGGGAGACCCTCCCGGCGCTCGAGTACTCGCTGGCACTTCCCGCCGAGCAGCCGGGCCTCCGCCTGTTCTGTCTGTGGCCGCTCTTCTTCGCGGTGCTCACGCTCGCGCGCCTGCGGGGCAACCCGGCGGTGTTCGGGCCGGAGCCTGTGAAGATCAGCCGCGAGCAGGTGGTGGAGGTGATGGTGCGCACCCGCGAGCGCGTCGGTGACGATGCCGCGCTCCGCTCCCTCTTCGAAGAGCTGGGGGGAGGGCTGACCCTCGGCGCCGGGGCCACCGTCTAGGTCGGACGAAGCGGGCGGATATACTGCGCCGCCCATGGCAAGCATTGGACACGTCGCAGTGGGGATGGCCGCGGCCCGGGTGTGGGCGGGGAGCAGCCCGTCACGAGCCCGGCTCCTGCGGGCCATGGTGGGCTTCTCGATCCTGGCGATGCTGCCGGATGCGGATGTGATCGGCTTCGCCTTCGGAATCTCGTACGGGGCGCCCTGGGGCCACCGCGGCGCGATGCACTCGTTGACCTTCGCCCTCATCGTCACCGCGGCGGTGGTCGCCGTCGCCCGGAAGATGGGGGCGCCGCCGTGGCGCACCTTCCTCTGCGTGGCGTTCGTCACCCTGAGCCACGGGCTGTTGGACACGTTGACCAACGGCGGGCTGGGGATCGCGCTGCTCTGGCCCTTCTCGAATCACCGCTTCTTCGCGCCCCTCACGCCCATCCCGGTGGCGCCCATTGGGCTCTACATGTTCTCCGGCCGCGGGCTCTACGTGGTGATGTGCGAGCTGTTGCTCTTCGCGCCCTTCTTCCTCTACGCGACCTTTCCCCGGAAGCCGCGACCGGTCGCGACCCGCCGGTAGGACGTGGCGTCCGTCCTCACCCACGCCGCCTGGACCGCCCTCGTCCTGCGAGCGCGGCCGGGAGCGGGCCTCCGGCGGCGGGTGCAGATCGCCGCGCTGGTCTGCGCCTGCGTCCCCGACCTCGACTTCGCGCTGACCCCGCTCAGCCAAAGGCCAGACGATCTCTTCGCCCACCGTGGGCTCCTTCACTCCCCGGCGTTCGTGGTCGTCCTGGCCCTCGTCGGCGCGCTCCTCTGCACCCCTTGGCGCGAATGGCGGACGGGGCTCCTTCGCCACATGCTCCTGCTGGGGCTCGCCGGCTGCGGGCACCTGCTTTTGGATCTCCTCACCTGGGGTGGTCCCGGGCTCGCGCTGCTCGCGCCCTTCTCCGAACGGCGGTTCCTGCTGCCGCGGCTCTTCCGGCTGGTCCCGGTCGTCCCGGTGGGGATGGACGAGTGGTTGGGGCGGCTGGGGATTGAAGTGCTGGCCGTGGAGGCACTCTTCATTCTCCTCCCCACGCTCTTCCTCCTCCGCGGGCTGACGCTCCTGAAGAAACCGGCCGGGCGAGTCAGGTGGGCCGGCCTCTTCGGCGCGTGGGCGCTGGTGGCGGTGGCGCTGCGGGGGTTCGGGCCCACCGGCTTCTCGCTTCCGCCGGAGCGGGTGATCTCCGCGCTGCCGCTGGATCCGGACGAGCTGCCCCAGGCGCTCCTGGGGAGGGCGCCGCTCGACCACTTCGAGGCCCTGGAGGCGCGCGGGCTGTTCAACCGCCCGCTGCGCCCGCATCCGGTGCCCTGGTCCTCCGAGTTCTATCCGTACTGGTTCGGCGGCCCGGCCGGACGCTGGCGTGATCCGCTGACGACCTTGATCGGGAGGACCCTCTTCGGAACGGCGCCGCCTTCGACGCCGGTCTCAGCGGGGGCGCGCTTCGGGCTGTCGCCGACGGAGAAGTACGACCTGGCCGCGGGGGACCCAGCGTTCCGCGCGACGAAGGCGGTGCTGGCCCAGACGCACAACCGGCGCCCGCGTCCGCGCTTCTGGTTCGGGCTCTGCAACGGGGCGGCGGCGGCGGCGCTCGCGGTGGAGGAGCCGTTCCGGACGGTGGACGTGGTCGCCGACGGCGGCCGCCGGGTCCGCTTTCATCCCAACGACGTGAAGGCGCTGCTGGCGGCGGCGTACTATCTGCCGGCGAAGCCGCGGCTGCTCGGAGGACTCTGTACGGAGACCGGCTTCGACGTGGGCGCGCGCTGCAGCGTCCACCCGGCGGCCCTGGCGCTGGCGGTGTTGAACCGGTTGGGCGTCGAAGGCCAGTCCCTGCTCATCGAGGTCCACCCCACCACGCAGACCCAGTACTACGCGGTGGCCGGCGCCACGGTGCGGCTGACGCGGAAGCCCTATGCGCCCGACGGTGCGCCGGTGGAGGCGGGCCTCGCGCCGCGCGTCAGGAAGCTCGTGGACCTCACCCTGGCGCTCGAACTCAGCTCCACGCTGCTGCCCGCTTCGGCCGCAGACGTCGTTGACCCCAGGTGGCCGGACGGGAGCGGCTACCGGAAGGTCGGTGCGAGGCTCATCGACGTGCGCTACCCGCTGACCCTGGCGCTGGACGCGTCCGGGCAGATCATCGGCGGGCGCTACACGGGGGATCCAGCGGACGGCCCCGACCAGCTCGAGGTGGACGACGCCCTCCCCCAGCTGCGCGCGGATGGGACGGTGGAAGCCTTCCCGTCCTTGCGCTGGCAAGCCATCGAGGCGCTCGCGCACGCCAGCGTGAGCACGGATCCGCGTCCCCCCTCGGTAGACGCGCGGCTCTTCGAAGCCAGTCCTTAGTCCGACGCCGTCCCCTGTCCTTCCTTCTGCGCCGCCCCCCAGGACGCGGGGTCCAGCACGCCGACGCGTACGTTCGCGGCCGCGCGGTCGGTCGACCGTTCCGTCCAGCCACCGGTCGCCACCGGCGGCTCTCGCACCCGTGGACGGAACGTTTCGTCCAGCCAAC
>Ga0164242_10001960_pt1 | contig 24009 bp, 26 predicted proteins | sample OricomgcompostMG_FD_108783 | JGI IMG/M metagenome (GOLD analysis project Ga0164242, IMG submission 108783) | Miracle-Growth compost microbial communities from Emeryville, California, USA - Original compost - Miracle growth compost (MG) ...
CAGGCCGAGGTTGCCCTCCTGGATCAGGTCCAGGAACGCCATGCCGCGGCCGGTGTAGCGCTTGGCCAGCGACACGACCAGACGCAGGTTCGCCTCGAGCAGGTGGTTCTTGGCGCGCTCGCCGTCGCGGACGATCCAGCGCAGGTCCCGCTTCATCTGCAGGACGAGCTTCTCATTCGACTCCTCGGCCGCACGCAACCGCTCGGCCGCGTAGAGACCGGCCTCGATGCGCTTGGCGAGGTCGACCTCCTCCTCGGCGTTGAGCAGCGCGACCTTGCCGATCTGCTTCAGGTACGCGCGGACCGAGTCGGCCGACGCGGTCATCTCGGCGTCCTTGCGCGCCTGGCGCAGCGCCTCGGACTCCTCCTCGTCGTCCCAGGTGAACTCCGACGACTCCTCGTCGGCCCCCTCGGCGGTGTCGCCGGCAGCAGCCTCGGCCTCGAGGTCGACGTCGGCGGTCTCGGCGGCGTCGACCTCGACGTCCTCGGCCGCGCCGTCGCCCGCCTCGGCGCCCTTCTTCGTCTTCGTAGCCTTGGCCGCCTTGGCCGGCTGCGCGGTGGACGCGCTCTTCGCCGACGCCTTCGTCGCCTTCGCGGGTGCTGCCTTGGCGGCGGTCTTCGCCGCGGCCTTGGTGGCGGTGGTCTTCGCGGCCGGCTTCACGGTCGCGGTCGCGCGCTTGGTCGCACTGGCCGCCGCGACGGTCGTCTTCGATGCGCGGGCGGCGGGCTCGGCCGCCACCTCGGCGGAGCTGTCCGCGGACGAGTTCGCGGACGTGTTCTGGCTGGAAACCACTGAAGACCTTTCACACAGGCGCGGCGCGGACCCAGCTGCTCGAGTCCGGACGCGGGATGGAACTCCGCGTGACGCGGAAGGCAAGTGTGCGGGTAACAGGCCGTCTGTTGGTCGGCTCAGACTCGAGTCCAGTACGTGCGCAGTCCCTCGTCTTAATTGTAGCGACCGGGCGAAGCGGCGCGAGCCGGAAGCTGACGTAAGGGCTACTCGCCGTGTCGTTCGGCCGCCGCGATCGCGGCGCCGACGATGCCTGCGTCGTTCAGCAACTCGGCCGGACGGACGGGCGTGTTGAGGGTCAGCCGCGGCACCCACTTGTCGGCGTCCTTGCTGACACCGCCCCCGACGACGAACAGGTCCGGAGTGAACAACCGCTCGACGTGGCTCATGTACTTCTCGACCCGCTTGGCCCAGTCCTTGTAGGACATCTTGTTCTCGTCGCGTACCGACGCGGCCGCACGCTTCTCGGCGTCGTGCCCGTCGAGCTCGAGATGACCCAGCTCGGTGTTGGGCACGAGCACGCCGTCGACCAGCAGCGCGCTGCCGATGCCGGTACCGAACGTCAGCAGGATGACGACGCCGCGGACGTCCTTGGCCGCCCCGAACCGCGCCTCGGCGATGCCCGCCGCGTCGGCGTCGTTGAGCACGTAGACGTCGGTGTCGCGCTTGGTCGCCTTGGTGAAGACGGCGTCGACGTCGGTGCCGATCCAGCTCGGGTCGACGTTGGCCGCCGAGCGCGCGACGCCGTGCTGGATGACGGCCGGGAACGTGGCACCCACGGGGCCGGTCCAGCCCGCTTCGGTGAGCAGTGACGCGACCACGTCGGCAACCGCGTCGGGGGTCGAGGGCTGCGGCGTGAGGATGCGCTTGCGCGGCGTCACCAGAGTGCCGTTCGAGGTGTCGACGACGGCGCCCTTGATGCCTGTGCCACCGATGTCGATCCCGAACGCCTGCGAGGCCTCAGCCACGTCTATTTCCTCCGTCCGCACTGCACGTCGCCCCGAACCCTATCGTCGCGTCGCGAGCGGACATGGTGCGATGAGGTCATGAGCGACGATCCGGCAGCGCAGCACTCCGACCGGGCGGCCCTGGCCGAGTTCGCGATCGAACTCGCGACGGGAGCCGCCGAGGTCGTCCGCAACGAAGGCCGCGCGGAGCTGCGCGTGACGAGCAAGAGCACCGACACCGACCTCGTCACGGTCGTCGACCGCGCGAGCGAGCGGTGGCTCGTCTCGACGATCCTGCAGCGGCGTCCCGGCGACGCCGTGCTCGGCGAGGAGACCGGTGAGAACGGTGCGGGGACGACCGGCGTCCGATGGGTCATCGACCCGATCGACGGCACCGTGAACTTCGTCCTGGGGCTGCCGCAGTACGCGGTGTCGGTCGCCGCGGAGGTGGACGGGCAGGTCGTCGCCGGCGCGGTGTGCAACCCGGCGACGGGGGAGCTGTTCACCGCGACGCTGGGCGGCGGAGCGTATCTGGACGGCACGCGGCTGACCGGCCCGCGCGGCGTGCCCGTGGCGCGCGCGGTCGTCGCGACCGGGTTCGCCTACGCGGCGGCTACCCGCGCCAGGCAGGCGGCAGTCGTCGCGCGGTTGCTGCCGAGGGTGGCCGACATCCGCCGGCTCGGCGCGTCCAGCCTTGATCTGTGCGGCGTGGCCTCCGGTCGCCTGGACGCGTACTACGAGGCCGGCCTGCACGCGTGGGACTACGCGGCCGGCGCGCTGGTCGCGGCCGAGGCGGGTTGTGTCGTCGGTGGGCTGCGGGGCGGCGGTCCGTCCGACCGGTTCACGGTCGTGTCCGGGCCGTCCTGCGCCGACGAGCTGTTCGCGCTGCTGGAGGAGCTCGGCGCCGACCGGGTGCTGGACGCCTGATCAGCTGTGCGCGGGCGAGCACGTCGGTGACGTGCTCGGCGACGGCTTCGGCGAGTGCGCGGCCGACGTCGACGCGGCGCCGTGCGGTGCCGCGATCTTGATCTTGTGCAGCTTCACTCCGGCAGCCTTGAGCTGCCGGTGGACCTGCTTGGTGCCGACCAGCGAGTGGTACTGCTGGCCCAGCGCGACGGTCACGGTGGTGGCGTTCGAGTCCGACGGGACGAGCGTGGCGCCCGGGAGGTAGTAGGAGAGCAGTGCCGCCTCGGCGCGCGCCGCGGTCCCGTACCGGATCTCGGCGACGCCGGCGATCAGACCGTGCCCGCCGTACTTCTTCGTGTCGTTGTCGACCTTCGCGATCGTGAACCCGTCCTTGTCGAGCCGATGGGCCGTCGTGGCCGCGAGACCGGATCGGTCGGTCGAGTTGAGGACGAGCACGTGGATCTCGTGCGGCAGGGGCAGCACCTTGAGCGCCGGCAGCGACGGGGTCGGCGACGGCGTGGGGGAGACGCTCGGGCACGGCGGCAGAGCAGCGGAGTGGTGGTGCTTGTCACTGCCGGTGTGCAGCAGCCGCAGCCAGACCACCCCGGCCAGCACGACCAGTGCCGCGATGAAGATCAACGCGGGCAGCGGACGACGCGTCTGCGGGGCGCGTGTCTGCTCGGTCGTCATGCGGTCCGATCCTCGGTGATCCGGAGCTGATCCGGAGCTGATCCGGACCGCTCGTGACGGCGCCGGATGCCCCGGCGCGCCGCGTCAGCGTAGCCAAGCGACACGCGGGAATGAGGTCAGCCGCCCCGGCGTTCGTACGAAACCTCGGCGCGGTAGCCTTCCGCGTCCGGAGGACGTCCGCCGGAGCGTGAATTCACATCGGGTTTCGGGCACAAACTGCGAACCTTGTGCGTTCCAAGCGCCGAACGGATTCAGGACCGCCGACGTACATCCCGACAGCGGGCTGGACGACGGCCTCACAGCAGACCGCCGCATAGCCCAAGTGCGGACCGCGAACGAGACGGCGACAGGTGTCGCCCGAGGAGTTGAACAGACATGGCCACCGACTACGACGCCCCTCGTCGAGGTGACGTCGACGAGCTGGGTGAGGACTCGCTCGAGGAACTGAAGGCCCGCCGCGCCGAGGCGCAGTCGGGTTCGATCGACGTCGACGAGACCGAGCTGAACGAGTCGCTCGAACTGCCCGGCGCGGATCTGTCCAGCATGTCCGGTGAGGAACTCACCGTGCGTGTGCTGCCGAAGCAGGACGACGAGTTCACCTGCTCGAGTTGTTTCCTGGTGCACCACCGCAGCCGACTGGCACGCGAGAAGAACGGCCAGTACATCTGCCGCGACTGCGCCTGAGCTCCGGCGCCGGCGGAGCGGCGGCGTTGTGCTCGTCGGCGGTGCAGAGCACGGCCGACGTTCGTCAGAGGCTGGCGTGCAGGCTGGCGCCGCCGTCGACGACGAGCGTCTGCCCGGTGATCCACGACGCGTCCTCGGACGCCAAGTAGGCCGCCGCCGCCCCGATGTCCTCGGGTTCCCCGAGTCGACGCAACGGGTAGGCGGCGGCCGCTTTGTCTTCATCGCTCTCGTACAGCGCGGCTGCGAATTTCGTCTTGACCACCGCGGGCGCGATCGCGTTGACCCGGATGCGTGGCGCGAGTTCCGCGGCCAGCTGCACGGTCAGGCCGATTAGCGCCGACTTGCTGACGCCGTAGTACGCGATGCCGGGTGCCGGCCCCAAGCCCGCGACCGACGCCATGTTGACGATCGCGGCGCCCGGCCGCTGACCGAGCCCGGCCGCGACCGCCTGGCGCGTCCACGCGAGCGCCGCCAGAACGTTGACGTCCATGATCTTGCGCGCGGCGCCCTCGTCGAGTTCGAGCAGCGGGCCGAACGCCGGGTTGATGCCGGTGTTGTTGACGAGGACGTCCAGCCCGCCGAAGCGCGACACAGCCGTCTGAACCGCCTCGGCCTGGTGCTCGGGGTCGTCGGCACGTCCGGCGACCGCGATGGCCCGGTCCTCACCCACGGCGAGCTGGTCCAGGGCTGCCTGCAGCCCGTCGGGCTTGCGCGCGGTGATGACGACGCTGCCGCCCTCGGCCACGACGCGCGCGGCGACGGCCAGGCCGATGCCGCGGCTCGCGCCGGTGACGAGCGCGGTGCGGCCGGCGTAGCGCTGCAGTCCGGAATCGGTCATTGCCGGAGCGTAGCGACCGCCGCTCAGATCGCCGCGCGGATCAGCTCGACGAGCTCGTCCGGATGACGGGTGCTCACCACCCAGTACGGGGTCGGGTCTTCCGGATCATCCAGCCAAAGCTGTACACCGGGACCGATCCACGGACGGATCGACACGAAGGCAAGCGGGTCGCCCTCGCGCCCGACGACGCGGCGCAGTGTGCCGGGGTCGAGAGCGACCGCGCCGCTGACGTACTGCAGCGGCAGGTGCGCACCGCGGATGCGGATCTCGCCGTCGCGGACCTCGAGCGCGCTGTGCCCGATCCACCAGACGATGACGATCGACAGCGGGATGAGCACCGACCACGGCACGTAGTCGGTCCAGGCGTGGCCCGGGATGTGGAACTCGAGGGCGAGGATCGCGGCGACGGCGAGTGCGACGGCGTACCACCAGAGCGGGGCGCGCAGCCGTTCCCGATAGCTCACCGACACCTCCCCAGCGTGGCTGCCGTGCGGCGTCGTCCCCGCGGAGCCTGTCACGCCGCCGAGGGTAGCGTTCTCGCCCGTGACCTCTCCTGCCGCTCGCCCCGGTCGTGACCTGGACGTGCTCGTCCAGCGGCTCGACCCGGACCTGCCGCTGCCGTCCTATGCGCTCGACGGCGACGCCGGCGCGGACGTCGTGAGCGCCGAGGACGTCGTCCTGCAGCCGGGGGAGCGCGCGGTCGTGCGCACCGGCATCGCGATCGCGCTGCCGGTCGGCTACGCCGCGTTCGTCCACCCGCGGTCCGGGCTCGCCGCGCGCGCCGGGCTGGGGCTGGTCAACGCACCGGGCACGATCGACGCGGGCTATCGCGGCGAGATCAAGATCATCCTGATCAATCACGATCGCGAGCGGGCGATACAACTGTCCAGGGGCGACCGGATCGCCCAACTGGTCATCCAGCGGGTCGAACACGCCGCGTTCGTCGAGGTGGCCGAGCTGCCGGTGTCGCAGCGCGGCGCGGGTGGGCACGGATCGACCGGCGGCGCCGCGGCGCTGCTGGCGGACGAGAGCGTGGAAGTCGGAGGAGAGCGGTAGTGGCGCTGGGACGCAGGCAGAAGCGGACCGATCGTTCGAAGATCGACGCGACCCCGCCGTGGCAGACGCGGGTCCGTCCGGAGGTCGCCGCGACGACCGGCCCGTTCGACGAGAAGGACGCGCCGGACGACGACATCGTGCGTGCCGACCTCGGCGCGCTGCGCGTCCCGGTGAACTCCGGCCTGGACCTCCAGTTGGAGATGAACGAGCAGCAGCAGGTGATCGCGGCGACGCTCGCGGGCCCGGGCGGATCGATGCAGCTCGGGGTGTACGCCGCCCCGCGCAACGAGGGCATCTGGGACGACGTGCGTCCCGAGATCGCCGCGTCGCTGACCGAGCAGAACGGCAGGCCGACCGAGCGCGATGGCGCGTTCGGTACCGAACTCACGGGCACGATCGCGGTCGACGGTGGCCGGCTGCCCGTCCGCTTCCTCGGCGTCGACGGGCCGCGGTGGTTCCTGCGGGCGATGCTCGTGGGTGAGCCCGCCGACCCCGCCAAGGGCGAGGCCTTCGAGCGCGTGCTGCGCCAGATCGTCGTCGTGCGCGGCACCGAGCCGCTGCCGGTGCGCGAGCCGGTGCCGCTGGCGCTGCCCAAGGAGATCGTGCTGGACGAGGCGGCGCTCGCCGAGGCCCAGGCAGCGGCGGCGGCCGAGGCCGAGCGCGAGGTCGACGAGACCTAGCGCACCCCGGGGCGTCGCGATGCGCGATCGATCGCCCCCGGGGTTACCCTCGACCGCGTGGGCCATCTGTCCTTGCTGCACCGCCTGACGGCGAGCGCGCAGCGCATCGACGCCGCCGAACTCGAGGAGGCCGTCGAGAAGCAGTCCTGCTGCAAGGTCCGCGACCTCGCCGCGGGGCAGGAGGGCACCGTCGTCGGCCGCCTGCGCGCGGTCACCTACACACCGACCGAGAACGTCCCGGTGCTCGAGGCCGAGCTGTGGGACGGTTCCGCGGCGGTGCTGCTCGTGTGGCTGGGCCGGCGCCGCATCGCCGGTATCGAGCCGGGCCGCAAGGTGCGTGCCCGCGGCCGGGTCGGCGAGTTCCAGGGCAAGCAGGCGATCTACAACCCCTGGTACGAGTTGCAGTGAGGGACGCCTGCGGAGCCGACCGAGGGCTGAGCGTCTCCGCACGCGGAAGCGGGACGAGCGCGTGAGCAGCGATCGCGACCACGAGAGCGCCGGCGAGAGCACGGACGAACCGCGCATCGACCTGCGCGAGACCTATCGTGCCCAGCTGCAGGCCAGCATCGGCGGCTGGCGCGGGATGGTCATCGCCGGCCTGCCGCCGATCGTGTTCATCGTGGTCGTCGCGCTGACGTCGCTGCGCCCGGCCCTGATCGCCGCGGTCGCCACGGCGGTCGTGCTGGCGAGCTACCGGCTTGCCCGCAAACAGCCGGTGCAGCAGGCGATCTCCGGCCTGGTGGGCGTGCTGGTCGCGGCGTTGATCGCGGCCCGCACCGGCCAGGCCCGCGGCTACTTCCTGCTGGGTATCTGGCAGAGCTTCATCTACGCCGTGCCGTTCGCGGTCTCGCTCGTCGTGCGCCGGCCGCTCGTGGGCCTGGCGTGGGAGTACCTCGATCCGACGCCGGGCGGCGACGGTGTGAAGTGGTTCCGGCGCAAGAGGCTGTTCGCCGCGTACATGTGGGCGACGCTGTTCGGTCTGGTGCTGTTCCTGTCGCGCGGGATCGTCCAGGCGTTGCTGTACCACCACAACGCGACCGGGTGGCTTGCGTTCGCCCGCATCGCGATGGGCTATCCGCTGTTCGTCATCGCCGTCGCGGCCGGCTGGTGGGTCGTCAGCCGGGCCCGCAGGGGGATCGGCCGCGACGATGCGGCACCGGACGCGTCAGTCGCCGACGATACAGCGGTGGATCGCGGCTTCGGCCTCGGGTAGGGCGACGAACAGCAGCTCGTCGGACGCCTCGAGCGGCTCCTCCGGCGTCGGCGTGATCACCCGGGTGCCACGCACGATCGCCACCAGCGCGGCGTTCTTCGGCAGGTCCAGGTCGCGCACGGACCGCCCGGCGATCGTGGCGCCCTCGGGCAGCGTGACCTCGAGCAGGTTCGCCTGTCCCTCGCGCAGGCCGAACAGCCGCACGACGTCGCCGACCTCGACGGCCTCCTCGACGAGGGCGGCGATCACCCGCGGTGTCGAGACCGCGACGTCGACGCCCCAGGCCTCGGTGAACAACCACTCGTTGGACGGGTGGTTGATGCGCGCCACGACCCGCCGCACCGAGAACTCGGTCTTGGCCAGCAGCGAGACGACGAGGTTCACCTTGTCGTCCCCGGTCGCGCCGACGACCACGTCGAAGTTCTCCAGGGACGCGTTCTCGAGGTTCGCGACCTCGCAGGCGTCGCCGAGCAGCCAGCTGGCACCGGGAATCCGGTCCGGCGTGATCTTGCGGGGCTCGCGGTCGATGAGCAGGATCTCGTGGTCGTTGGCGAGCAACTCGCGGGCGATAGAGCGCCCGACCGAGCCGGCACCGGCGATGGCGACCTTCATTCGTGCCCTCCCTCGGGCGGCGCGACCGCCAGGTCCTTGACCCGCTTGGCATCGGTCTCCGGCGTCAGGACGTGCAGGACGTCCTCGGCCTGGATCACGGTCGACGAGGTCGGCAACTGGCCGGTGCCGAACCGGGTGACCACACCGACGCGCGCGCCGGTGGCCGCCTCGAACTCGGCGACGCCGTGCCCGACCCAGCCCTCGTTGGGCGAGATCGCCAGCATCATCACCGCGCCGGACGGGTCCCGCCACGCCTCGGCGGTCGTCTCGCCCAGCACGCTCTTGAGCAGCCGCCCGGACGTCCACGGCACGGTGGCGACAGTCGGGATGCCCAGCCGCTCGTAGACCTCGGCCCGTTTGGGGTCGTAGATGCGGGCCACGACCCGCTGTACGCCGAACGTCTCGCGGGCCACGCGGGCGGCGATGATGTTGGAGTTGTCGCCGCTGCTGACGGCGGCGAACGCGTCTGCCCGTTCGATCTCGGCGGTGATCAGGGTCTCGCGGTCGAAGCCGATGCCCTTGACCTGGCGGCCGGAGAAGTTGTCGCCGAGCCGGCGGAACGCGAGTGGGTCCTGGTCGATGATCGCGACCGAGTGGTCGCGCTTGGCGAGCTGGAGCGCGAGTGACGAGCCCACCCGCCCGCAACCCATGACGACGATGTGCACTGGCGGCACATCTCCCTTCCCTCACGCTGCTCACGCCATCGAAGCGGTGCGGCCCGGCCGGGGCTGCGGACGTCCCCGGCGAGAGGACGCTACACAAGGCAGGTAACAGCCGCGACGGCGCGATGCGCAACCGTGCTCCCGGCTGCGTATTGTGCGCGTCGTGGCGTTGGCGACGAGGGTGCTCAAGCGGCTGATCATCGGCACTCCGATGAGTTCGGAGGACGCCGGGCACGCGCTGCTGAAGAAGCGTCTCGCCCTGCCGATCTTCGCGAGCGACGCGCTGTCCAGCGTCGCGTACGCGACCCAGGAGATCCTGCTCGTCCTCACGCTCGGCGGCGTCGCCTACCTCTACCTCGCGCCGTGGATCGCGCTGGCGGTCGTCGTGCTCATGGCCGCGGTCGTCGCGTCCTACCGGCAGTTGGTCCGGGCCTACCCGACCGGTGGCGGCGACTACGAGGTCGCCACGAAGAACATCGGCCGCCCCGCCGGCATCATCGTGGCGAGCGCGCTGCTGGTCGACTACGTCATGACGGTCGCGGTGTCGGTGTCCTCCGGCGTCGACAACATCATCTCGGCTGCGCCGTCGCTGCATCACTACCGCGTGACGATGGCGCTGGTCTTCGTGGTGATCCTGGCGTCGGTGAACCTGCGCGGTCTGCGCGAGGCGGGTATCGCGTTCGCGGCGCCCACCTATCTGTTCGCGACCGGCGTCGGCATCATGATCATCACCGGTCTGTTCCGGACGTTCTTCGGGTCGCGCCCGGAGTCCGAGAGCGCGAACTACCACGTGGCGGTGGCGCACGGGTACAGCTCGCTCGGCGTCCTCGCCCTCGGCTTCTTCACGCTGCGTGCGTTCTCGTCCGGCTGCACCGCACTGACCGGCGTCGAGGCGATCGCGAACGGCGTGCCCGCGTTCCGCCCGCCGAAGGCGCGCAACGCCCAGCTGACCCTGGTCGCGATGGGCGCGATCGCGGTGACGATGTTCGTCGGCATCACCGCTCTCGCGCTGATCACGAAGGTGCACATCAGCGACCCGACGCAGTCCAGCTGCGAGCTCATCCCGCGCATCGCGAACTGCCAGCACATCCCGCAGCGCACGGTCATCGCGCAGGTGGCCGCGGCCGTGTTCGGCGGTGTGCACTCGGTCGGCTTCTTCTACGTGCAGGCGACCACGGCGCTGATCCTGGTGCTGGCGGCGAACACCGCGTTCAACGGGTTCCCGCTGCTGGGCGCGATCCTCGCGCGGGACAAGAACCTGCCGGGCCAGCTGAACAACCGTGGCGACCGTCTTGCCTACAGCAACGGCATCATCATGCTGGCGCTGGTCGCGGGCTTCCTGATCGCGATCTACAAGGCGGACGTCACCCGGCTGATCCAGCTCTACATCATCGGCGTGTTCACGTCGTTCACGCTCGGCCAGAGCGGCATGGTGCGGCACTGGAACCGCACGCTGCGCTCGGAGCGCGACCCGATCGAGCGGCGCCGGGTCATGCGCTCGCGCGCGATCAACGGCTTCGGGGCGTCGCTGGCGGGAATCGTTCTCGTCATCGTCATCATCACGAAGTTCACCAAGGGCGCCTACCTCGTGCTGATCGCGATGCCGATCCTCTACTTGATCATGCAGGCGATCCACAAGCACTACCGCCGGGTGGGGGACGAGCTGGTCGTGCACGAGGAGCCGATCGTGCTGCCGTCGCGCAACCACGTCATCGTGCTCGTGTCCAAGGTGCACAAGCCGACCCTGCGAGCGCTCGCCTACGCCCGCGCGACGCACCCGGACACGCTGACCGCATTGACGGTCAACATCGACAAGGACGACACCCGTGCGTTGATGGCCGAGTGGGAACGCCACGACCTGCCGGTGAAGCTGACCGTCCTGGAATCGCCCTACCGCGAGATCACCCGGCCGATCGTCGACTACATCCGGCAGCTGCGCGCCGACCGGCCGAACGACGTCGTCAGCATCTTCATCCCCGAGTACGTGGTCGGGCACTGGTGGGAGCAGCTGCTGCACAACCAGTCCGCGCTGCGGCTCAAGGGCCGGCTGCTGTTCCAGCCCGGCGTGATGGTCACGAGCGTCCCGTGGCAGCTCGACTCCAGTCAGGCGGCCGTCGACCGCGCGCTGGGCCGGCCGGACGGGCCCGCGGCACCGGCGCTGCGGCCGCGCGGCGACAGCGACGCGCGCAGTGACTCCATCGGCGCCGCCGCGACTCACCGCAGGTGACCGAGCCGTCCGGGCTGCCGCTCGGCACCGAGCTCGAGCTGACCGTCGGCGGCCCGGCGCACGGGGGAGCCTGCGTCGCGCGCCACGAGGGCCGGGTCGTGTTCGTCCGGCACGCGCTGCCCGGTGAGCGGGTGCGCGCCGCCGTGACCGAGGACCGCGGCGGCTCGTTCCTGCGCGCCGACGCGATCGAGGTGCTCGCGGCCTCCGACGACCGCGTCGAGGCGCCCTGCCCATACGCCGGGCCCGCCCGCTGCGGCGGCTGCGACTGGCAGCACGCGTCCGGCCCTGCGCAGCGCCGCATCAAGGCGGCGATCGTGCGGGAGCAGTTCGAGCGCCTCGCCGGCCTGGAGGTGCCGGTCGACAGCGCCGAGGAACTGCCCGGCGGCCTGCTCGGCTGGCGCACCCGGGTCGCCTACGCCGTCGACGCGGACGGCCGCCCCGGCCTGCACCGCCACCGCTCGAGCGAGATCGAGCACGTGGCGGCCTGCCCGCTGGGCGTTCCCGGCGTGGGCGACTCGGACGTGCTGGGCGCGCGGTGGCCCGGCCTGCTCGCCGTCGAACCGGTGCGCGGTGACGACGGGACGGTCGCAGTGGTCGGGCATCGGCCCGGCGCACCGCGTCGCGGACGGGGCCGGCGCCCGCCGGACCGGCTCGAGGTGCTCAGCGGCCCGGCCGCGCTGGAGCATCAGGTGGGCGGGCACGTCCTGCGTGCAGCCGCCCACGGGTTCTGGCAGGTGCATCCGGCCGCGGTGGCGACGCTGGGCGGTGCGCTGCTCGACGCCGTCTCGCCGCGACCGGGCGAGCGCGTCCTCGAGCTGTACGCAGGTGCCGGCGCGCTGACCGTGCTGCTCGCCGACGCGGTCGGCCCGACCGGCGCCGTCGACGGCGTCGAGTCGGCGCGCGCGGCCGTGTCCGACGCGGCGGGCAACCTCGACCAGCTGCCCTGGGCGACGATCCGCCCGGGACGGGTCGATGCCGCGCTGGTCGCGGCGGCGGGCGCCGTCGATCTCGTCGTCCTCGACCCGCCTCGTGCCGGCGCCGGGGCTGCGGTCATGCGCGCCGCGATCAGCCTGGGGCCGCGGGCGATCGGCTACGTGTCGTGCGACCCCGCGACGCTGGCGCGCGACGTGCGCGCGGCGCTCGACGCCGGCTGGCGGCTGGCCGGCTTGCGGGTGTTCGACGCGTTCCCGATGACGCACCACATCGAGTGCGTCGCGGTGCTGGAGCCCGAGCCGGCGCGGTCCGGATCGGGCGTTCCCGACGCACCGGTGAACCCCTCGTAAAAGATCGTCTCTCGTGTCGCCTCCACGCGATACCCGGTACCCCGTACCCTGTGCATTTGTGACACGTGTTCTCGATCGGGTCGGATCCCCTGCGGACCTGCGGACCCTCAGCCGGGAAGAACTCGTCCTGCTCTGTGCCGAGATCCGCGATCTCGTCGTGCAGACGGTCTCCCGGACGGGCGGCCACCTGGGCCCGAACCTGGGCGCCGTCGAGCTGACGCTCGCGCTGCACCGCACGTTCGACTCGCCGACCGAGCCGATCCTGTTCGACGTCGGCCACCAGGCCTACGTGCACAAGATCCTCACCGGACGCGCCGACCGGATGTCTTCGCTGCGCCAGACCGGTGGCCTGTCCGGCTACCCGAGCCGCGCCGAGAGCCCGCACGACTGGATCGAGAACTCGCACGCGTCCACGGCGCTGTCCTACGCCGACGGCATGGCGAAGGCGTTCCAGGTGCGCGGCGAGCGGCGGCCGGTCGTCGCCGTCGTCGGCGACGGCGCGCTGACCGGCGGCATGTGCTGGGAGGCGCTGAACAACATCGCCGCCGCCGACCGTCCGGTGATCATCGTGGTCAACGACAACGGACGTTCCTACTCGCCGACGATCGGTGGCCTCGCCGAACAACTCGCCGGCCTGCGCCTGCGCCCCGGCTACGAGAAGATGCTGGGCCGGGTGAAGCAGACGCTGAGCCGCACGCCGGTCATCGGCGCGCCTCTCTACGACGCCCTGCACGGCGCGAAGCGCGGCTTCAAGGACCTCGTGGCACCGCAGGGCCTGTTCGAGGACCTCGGCCTGAAGTACGTCGGCCCCGTCGACGGTCACGACCTGACCGCGCTGGAGACCGCGCTGAGCCGGGCGCGCGGTTTCGACGGCCCGGTGATCGTCCACTGCGTCACCCGCAAGGGCTTCGGCTACGCACCGGCCGAGAACGACGTCGCCGACCAGATGCATCAGTCCCGCGGCTTCGACCCCGAGACCGGCGTGCCGAAGGCGACCAGCGGACGCACCTGGACGAGCGTGTTCGCCGAGGAGATCATCCGGCTCGGCGAGGAGCGCGACGACATCGTCGCGATCACCGCCGCCATGTGCGAGCCGACCGGCCTGGGCGCGTTCAGCCGCCGGTTCCCCGAGCGCACCTACGACGTCGGTATCGCCGAGCAGCACGCCCTGACTTCTGCAGCCGGGCTGGCTACCGGTGGGCTGCACCCGGTCGTCGCGATCTACGCGACGTTCATGAACCGCGCCTTCGACCAGGTGCTGATGGACGTCGCGCTGCACAAGCTTCCCGTCACGATGGTGCTCGACCGGGCCGGCATCACCGGAGACGACGGGCCGAGCCACAACGGGGTCTGGGACCTCGCGCTGCTCGGCATGGTCCCCGGCCTGCGCATCGCCGCCCCGCGTGACGAGGCGTCGTTGCGCGCCGAGCTGGGCGAGGCCGTCGAGGTCACGGACGGGCCGACGGTCGTGCGGTTCCCGAAGACGCCGCTGATCGAGGACGTCCCGGCCGTGCGGCGGGTCGGCGGTGTCGACGTGCTCGCCGAGCCCGCACCGGACGCCGCCGTGGACGTCCTCGTCGTGAGCGTCGGCGCCACCGCGGCCGACGTGCTCGAGTCCTGCGCCGCCGTGCGCAACGCCGGTAACACGGTGCGCGTCGTCGACCCGCGCTGGGTGACGCCCGTTCCGGCCGGCGTCGTCGAGCTGGCTCGCTCGGCGTCACTGGTCGTCACCGTCGAGGACGGCAACGTCGTGGGCGGCGTCGGCACCCGGGTGGCCCAGGCGATCGCGGACGCCGGCCTGCTCGTTCCGGTCCGTCAGATCGGTATGCCCAAGCAGTTCCCCGACCACGGCAAGGTCACCGACGTCCGGGCCTGGGCCGGGCTGACCGTGCAGGACATCGGCCGCCGCATCGTCGAGTGGGCCGCGGTCGTGGCCCGCGGCGCCGACGTCGCCGACGCGCCAGATGCCCCGACCGGTGCGACCATCGACCCGAGCGATGTGCCGGCATCCCGCCGCACTCGCGACGGTGAGTGAGACGAGAAGGGCCCGAACGACATATGCGCATCCTCGTGGTGGAGGACGAAGTCTCGCTCGCCGAGGCGGTCGCCCGCGGTCTGAGACGTGAAGGCATGGCGGTCGACGTCGCGAACGACGGCGACGACGGTTACCGCAAGGCGACGCTGACCCGGTACGACGTGATCGTGCTGGACCGCGACCTGCCCGGGATGTCCGGTGACGAGGTCTGCCGCAAGCTGACCGACGAGGAGATCCTGACCCGCGTCATCATGCTGACCGCCAGCGGCACGGTCGAGGACAAGGTCTCCGGCCTGGCACTGGGCGCCGACGACTACCTGCCCAAGCCGTTCGCGTTCCCCGAGCTGGTGGCCCGCGTGCGCGCGCTCGGCCGGCGCACCACGCCCGCCGCCCCGCCCGTCCTCACCGCCGGCGACCTCGAGCTGGACTCCGCGAAGCGCACGGTCACCCGCAACGGCGAGATGATCGAGCTGACCCGCAAGGAGTTCGGCGTCCTCGAGACGCTGCTCATGGCCCAGGGCGCCGTCGTCAGCAGCGAGGAACTGCTCGACCGGGTGTGGGACGAGAACGCCGACCCGTACACCACGACCGTCCGGGTCACGATGATGACGCTGCGCCGCAAGCTCGGTGAGCCCGCGATCATCGACACCGTCGTCGGCTCCGGCTACCGCATCGAGCCCGGCCTGATCACCCCAGAGGGTGAGGCGGGAACCGCGTCGTGAGCCTTTTCCGCCCAACGCTGCGCCTGCGCATGGCGTTGCTGTACGGCGGACTCGTGCTGCTCGTCGGGGTCTCGTTGATGTTCACCGCCGTCGTCCTGCTGGACCAGGCGGTCGGCCGGTTCCGGTTGCGGCGCGGCGCGCATGACCGCGCCGTCGACTTCATCCTGCACAACGGCCTGATCTACTTCGGCATCGTCGTGGTCATCGGCACGATCGGCGGCTACCTGCTCGCGAAGCAGGCACTGCGCCCGATCGCGAAGCTGACCCAGACCGCACGGCAGATGTCGACCGAGACGCTCGACCAGCGCATCAACCTCGGCGGTCCCGACGACGAACTGCGCGAGCTCGCCGACACCTTCGACGACATGCTCGCCCGGCTCGACTCGGCGTTCGACAGCCAGCGGTTGTTCGTCGCGAACGCCAGCCACGAGCTGCGCACGCCGCTCTCGGTGATCAAGACCGAACTCGAGGTGACGCTGTCGGACCCGGACGCCGACGTCGAGGAACTGCGCCGGATGGGCGCGGTCGTCGCCGGCGCGACCGACCGGGCCCAGCGGCTGGTGAACTCGCTGCTCACCCTCGCCCGGCTGCAGGCCGTCGAGCACGGCACGCTCGAGGTGCAGGAGCGGGTGAACCTCGGGTCGCTGATCTCCGGCGTCATCGACATCGTCGAGGGCTCGGCCCGTGAGAAGGGCATCACGATCGAGGCCGAGCCCGACACCGCGATGACGATCGGCGACCCGCGCCTGCTCGAACGGCTCATCGGCAACCTGGTCGAGAACGCGATCAAGCACAACGTCCCCAACGGCTGGCTGCGGGTGACGAGTGGCCAGACCGCCGAACGGGTGTGGCTGCACGTCGCGAACGGCGGTGCGGTGATCCCGGCGAGCGACGTGGACGCGCTGTTCCAGCCGTTCCGGCAGGGCGGGCGGGCCCGCACCGGACGCGCCGGCGGCGCCGGCCTGGGTCTGGCGATCGTCCGGCTGATCGTCGACGCCCACCACGGCAAGCTGCAGGCCGCCGCCCCACCCATCGGCGGCCTCGCGATCCGCATCGAGCTGCCGCGCGCGACCGACCCGCGAGCAACCGACGATCTGCCCGCCGCGAAGGCGTCCCCGACGCAGGAGCCGATCAGGCAGTCAGTGCCGCACTGAGACCGGCCGCGGTCAGCTCGATCTGCCATGGGCGCGCGCCCAGCTCGGCCAGGCGCTCGCGCACCGCGGTCTCGTCGGCCGGCTGCGGCGGCTCCCAGGCCAGCCTGCGGACGATGTCGGACGGCAGCAGGTTCTGCCCCAGCACGGTGCGCTCGTCCGCGACCGTCGCGACGACGTCGCGGCACCGGGCGAGGCGTTCGGCCGCGGCCGGGTCCCGGTCGCGCCACCGCGACGCGGGCGGCATGCCGTCGCCGCCACCACCGGTGATCGCCGGCAGGTCGCTGTCGGGAAGGTCGAGCGCGGCGCTGATCGCGCCCCACCACCGGTTCAGCTGGCGGCGCTGGCGCGGGCCGTTGAAGACCGACAGCGCGCTGAGCTGGTCGGCGCGCTTGGGCAGTTCCCGCGCGGCGGCGATGATCGCGGAGTCCGGCAGGACGCGGCCGGGGGCGACGTCGCGCTGCGCTGCGTACGCGTCGCGGGCCTCCCACAGCGACCGGACGACCGCGAGCTGACGGCGGTTGCGCAGGACGTGGATGCCCGACGTGCGCCGCCACGGCTCGGCGCGCGGGCCGGGGGCGGGCGCGGTGCGCACCGCCTCGAACTCCTGCTCGGCCCACCCGGTCTTGCCCGCGCGCTCCAGGGCGTCGGCCAGCACGTCGCGCAGCGGGATCAGCAGTTCGACATCGAGCGCGGCGTAGACCAGCCAGTCGTGCGGCAGCGGCCGGGTGGACCAGTCCGCCGCCGAGTGGCCCTTCTCGAGCCGGACACCGAGGTGCTGCTCGACCATCGTGCCGAGCGCGACCCGCTCGTCGCCGAGCAGCCGGCCGGCCAGCTCGGTGTCGAACAGCCGCGCCGGGTACAGCCCGACCTCGGCCAGGCACGGCAGGTCCTGGTTGGCGGCGTGCAGGATCCACTCGGCACCGTCGATCGCGGCGTTGAGGCCGCTGAGCGCGGGCAGCGCGATCGGGTCGACCAGGGCGCTGCCGGCGCCCTCGCGGCGCAGCTGCACGAGGTAGGCGCGCTGGCTGTACCGGTAGCCCGACGCCCGCTCGGCGTCGAGGGCGACCGGCCCCGTGCCGCGGGCGAAGCGGTCGACGAGCTCGGCGAGCTGCTCCGGCGTGGCGGTGACCTCGGGGACGCCGTCGGCGGGCTCGCGCAGCAGCGGCGCGGCCGGCTCGTCCGGAACGTCGGCGGCGGGCACGTCCTGCTCCGGTACGCCCTCAGCGGGGACGGGCCGGTCGGCTGGGTGGTCGGCCACCGTCAGGCCGGCGCGATGAGCGTGACGCCCTCGGGCGGCAGGCCGGCGGCAAGGCAGAGCAGGTCCACGAACGCGGACAGGTGGGCGGTCATGTCCGGCGTCTCGGCGGTCCAGGACGCCCGCAGTTCCAGCGCGACCGTCGTGGACGGACCGGCGATGTCGCCGAAGCGGGTGGACGTCGTCTGGGTGACCGTGCCGCCCGCCGCGCGGTAGGCCGCACCGCGGTCGTCCAACGCGCCGGTGAGCCAGCTCCAACCGACGCTGGGCAGCATCGGGTCGACGCCCATCTGCTCGTCCAACTCGGCCGAGGCGAACGCGACGAGGCGCAGCACGCCGTCCCACGCCTCGACGCCGTCGGGGTCGTGCAGCAGGACGAGGCGGCCGGTCGCGAGCTCGTCACCGTCGACGCGGACGTCGGCGGAGATCGCGTAGCTGAACGGGGCCAACCGCTGGGGTGGGCGCAGCGGCTCGACGTGCACCTCGGGCCGGACGCGGGCCCGGGTCAGGCTGGTGACCGCGGCGCGGAACACCTCGGGCCGCTCGGGCTCCTCGGCCGGCTGCTGCGGCGGGGCGTCGTCGGGCAGAGCGCTCACCTGCTTCAAGGATGTTCCGGGCCGCGTCGGCGTGGCGGGTGTCGTCACGCGACGTGCCGCGAACGCCGGGCCGGACGCCCGGTGAGGACCGGGTCGAGGAACAGGGCGGTGCCGCAGTCGACGCAGATGCGGTCGGGGCAGTCGTCGCCGTGGCCGTCCGGGCAGACAGGCTGCTCGGTGCGGCGCTCGTCGCCGCACACCGGGCACAGGGCCAGTTCGAGATCGGGGTCAGCGGGCATTCCGCACACCTCCAGCACCGCTCGGGCCGCCCATGCGGGATGGGCGGCAATCCGGACCGAACGGGCTCACACTCCCACGGGCGGCTCACATTGCGCGGCAGGCGCGCCGACCCGTCCGGACCGGCGTGCAACGATGGCTGCGCCATGTCCGAGCCAGCCACCGACCCCGCAACTGGGCCAGCTCCCGCCGCGCCCTCCGGCTCCGCGGCCGCCGCCCGCGATTCGCTGCTCGTCCGCGCCGCCACGGGCCGTCCCGGGCCGCGGCCGCCGGTGTGGTTCATGCGCCAGGCGGGGCGCTCGCTGCCCGAGTACCGGGCGCTGCGCGCCGACACGCCGATGCTGGACGCGCTGCGCGACGCGGCGCTGATCACCGAGATCACCCTGCAGCCCGTACGGCGCCACCACGTCGACGCCGCGATCTTCTTCTCCGACATCGTGCTGCCACTCGTCGCCGTCGGTGTCGGTCTCGACATCGTGCCCGGACGCGGCCCGGTCATCGACCATCCCGTGCGCACCCGCGCGGACCTCGCGGCGCTGCGCCCGCTGGAGGCAGCGGACGTCCCCTACGTCACCGAGTCGGTGCGGCAACTGGTCGCCGAGTTGGGGCCGACGCCGCTGATCGGGTTCGCCGGGGCGCCGTTCACGCTCGCGAGCTACCTGATCGAGGGCGGGCCCTCGCGCGACTACGCGCGCACCAAGTCGCTGATGCACAGTGACCCGGACCTGTGGCACGACCTGCTCGGCCGCCTCGCGGTGATCTCGCGCGAGTTCCTGCGCGTGCAGATCGAGAACGGCGCGTCCGCGGTGCAGCTGTTCGACTCGTGGGCGGGGTCGCTGTCGCGTGCCGACTACGAGCGGTTCGTCCAACCTCACAGCCAGGCTGTACTCGAGCCGCTGGCCGCGTCGGGCGTGCCGCGCATCCACTTCGGGGTCGGGACGGGCGAGCTGCTGGCGTCGATGCGCGCTGCCGGGGCGGACGTCGTCGGCGTCGACTGGCGCGTCCCGCTCGATGAGGCCGCGCGCAGGCTCGGTCCCGGCGCCAAGGTGCAGGGCAACCTCGACCCCGCGCTGCTCGGTGCTCCGTGGCCGGTTCTCGAGTCCGAGGTGCGGCGGGTCGTCTCGCAGGGCCGCGCCGCCGATGGGCACATCTTCAACCTCGGCCACGGCGTTCCGCCCGACACCGATCCCGACGTGCTGACCCGCATCGTCGAACTGGTCCACTCGCTGTGACCTCGGCCCGCGCGCGCGTCGCCGTCGTGGGCGGCGGGATCTCCGGCCTGGCGGCGGCGTGGGCGCTCGCGGACGCCGGCGCGGACGTCGTGGTGCTCGAGGCGTCCGACCGGGTGGGCGGCAAGCTGCGCACGGACTCCGTCGCCGGCATCTCCGTCGACGTCGGTGCGGAGGCGATGCTGCGGCTGCGCCCGGAGGGCCCGGAGCTGGCGACGGCCGCGGGGCTCGGTGACGCGCTGCTGGCACCGCTCACGACGTCAGCCGGCGTGCGGGTGGGCGGCGCGATCCACAGCCTGCCTGCACGAACGATGCTGGGCATCCCGGGCGACGTCGACGCGGTCCGCGCGTCGGGCGCGCTCACCGCCCACGCCGTGTCGCGCATCGCGGACGAGCCGTCGCTCGAACCGCTCGCACCGCTGACGTCCGACGTCTCGGTGGGTTCGCTGGTGCGTGGTCGGCTCGGCAACGAGGTCGCCGATCGCCTGGTCGAACCACTGCTCGGCGGTGTGTACGCCGGCCGGGTCGACGAGCTGTCGCTGCACGCGACGATGCCCGCCCTGTTCGCCGCGCTGGAGTCGGGTGGGTCGCTCGTGCGGGCCGCGGCCTCGGTCGCCCGCGGCGGCACCCGCACGTCCGAACCGGCCCGTCCGGTGTTCGCGTCGCTGCCCGGCGGCCTGGGCCGGCTGCCCACCGTGCTGGCGTCCGCCGGTCGGTTCGAGGTGCGCACCGGAGTGACGGTCCACTCGATCCGGCGCACGACGGCCGGCTTCGCGCTGGACTGCGGACCGGTTCCGGAGCCTGTGCTGCTCGACGTGGACGGCGTCGTATTGGCGGCGCCGCCCGCGAAGTCGGCACGGTTGCTGCGCCCGCTCGTCCCGAGGGCCGGTGAGCTGCTGGCGCAGATCCCGACCGCGAGCGTCGCCATCGTGACGTTCGCGTTCCGCGACGTCGAGCTGCCGGCCGGCAGCGGGCTGCTCGTCGGCTCGCGCGAGGGCCTGACGGTCAAGGGCGTCACGATCTCGTCGCACAAGTGGCCGATCGAGACCGGGGGACTGACGCTGCTGCGCACGTCGCTCGGGCGTGCCGGCGACGAGGTCGTGCTGCAGCGCGACGACGACGAGCTGATAGCACTGGCGCGCCACGACCTGCAGGCACTGCTCGGCGTCGCCGCCGAGCCGGTCGACGCGCTCGTCACCCGGTGGGGCGGCGGGCTGCCGCAGTACACCGTCGGCCACCTCGAGCGGGTCGCCTCGATCCGGTCGGCCGTCGCGCAGGTTCCCGGGCTGGCGGTGTGCGGCGCGTCCTACGACGGCGTCGGCATCCCGGCCTGCATCGCGACCGCGCGCGACGCCGCCGCCCAGGTGCTGGCCGGCTTGGCGCGCGGAGGACAATCGCAGGTGAGCGAGTAGGAGGTCGACGTGGTCGACGGCAAGCAGGCACGGGAACTGAACAACGTCATCCGCTACACCGCGTGGTCGGTGTTCAAGGTGGCGACGCCGATCGGCGAGGTCGACCGCACCGGGCTCACCGCCGAGGTCGACGCGCTGTTCGAGCAGCTCGCCGCCAAGGACGTCACGATCCGCGGCACGTACGACGTGAGTGCGCTGCGCGCCGACGCCGACCTGATGATCTGGTGGCACGCGTCCACGGCCGAGGCGCTGCAGGAGGCCTACAGCCGGTTCCGGCGCACGGCGCTCGGCGCCCACCTCGAGCCGGTCTGGTCGAACATGGCGCTGCACCGCCCCGCGGAGTTCAACCGCAGCCACGTCCCGGCGTTCCTGGCCGACGAGACGCCGCGCGGGTACGTCTGCGTGTACCCGTTCGTGCGCTCCTACGAGTGGTACCTGCTGCCGGACAACGAGCGCCGCGCCCTGCTCGCCGAGCACGGCCAGATGGCCCGCGAGTACCCGGACGTCCGCGCCAACACCGTCTCGTCCTTCGCGCTGGGTGACTACGAGTGGATCCTCGCGTTCGAGGCGGACGAGCTGCACCGGATCGTGGACCTGATGCGCCACCTGCGCGGGTCCGAGACGCGCCGGCACGTCCGCCTGGAGGTGCCGTTCTACACCGGCACCCGGCGTGCCACCGCCGACCTGATCGACGCGCTGCCGTAACCGCCCGCCCGGCCTGCCTTGCCCCGCGTGTTGTTGCTGTGGAGATCAACTAGCACCAACACCCGGGGCAACGCGGCCGGTCCCGGCGTCTTCGCGCCCGCGCAACGCGGGCGCGCAGGGTCAGGCGGGCGGCTCTTCCTCGAACGTCATCGAGATCGAGTTGATGCAGTAGCGCAGGTCGGTCGGCGTGCCGTAGCCCTCACCACCGAACACGTGGCCCAGGTGGCTGTGGCAGTTCGCGCAGAGCACCTCCGTGCGCACCATGCCCAGGCTGCGGTCCTCACGCTCGATCACGCGCTCGCCCGCGAGCGGGGTGAAGAAGCTCGGCCACCCGCAGTGCGAGTCGAACTTGTGCTCACTGCGGAACAGCTCCGCGCCGCACGCCCGGCACCGGTAGACGCCCACGCGGTGGTTGTCCGTGTACTCGCCCGTGAAGGCCCGCTCGGTGCCGGCCTGGCGCAGGACGGCGTACTCCTCGGGCGTCAGTTCCGCGCGCCACTGCTCGTCGGACTTGGTGACGGGGGCGGCCGGAAGCTGTTCGTCGGACGTGGTCTTCATGCGTTCAACGGTACTCAGCGCGTCGAGAACGCCGGACCTCAGCCGAGGGCCTGGACGATCCCCACGATGCCGTAGACGACCGCGATCGCGACGCCGGTCAGGATCAGCCACACGACGGTCTTCGCGGCGGTGCGCCGGGGCCCGGTCAGCCGGGTGAAACCGTGCGCGAACGCGGCGATGTTCTGCAGCTCGCCGTCGACCGTGTTCGGGTTCGCGGTGCGTCCCCACGCGCCGTCGACGTAGGGGTGGCTGCGTGGCTCCGGCTCGTCCCCGTCGAGCTCGTCGGTCTCCACCGGATCAGGGTAACCGCCGGACATCCGCGCTACGGTGCGATCATGCCGTCGCCCAGCGTCGAGATCCCGGTGGGTGACCGGATCGTGCGTATCACCAATCCCGACCGCGTCTACTTCCCCGACCGCGGCGAGACCAAGCTCGACCTGGTCAACTACTACCTGTCCGTCGGTGACGGCATCGTCCGTGCCCTGCGTGAGCGACCCTGCATGCTGCACCGCTATCCCGAGGGCACCGGCGGCGAGAAGATCTACCAGAAGCGACTGCCGAAGGGCGCGCCGGACTGGGTCGAGACGGCCGAGGTCAGCTTCCCGTCCGGGCGCACGGCGGACGAGCTGTGCGTCACCGAGCTCGCGTCGGTCGTCTGGGCCGTGCAGATGTCGACCGTCGAGTTCCATCCCTGGCACACCCGGCGCCCGGACGTCGAGAAGCCGGACGAGCTGCGCATCGACCTCGACCCGGGGCCCGGCGCGGCACTCGCCGAGTGCAAGCAGGTCGCGGCCACCGTGCACGAGGTGTTGGACGAGCTGGGCGCGGTCGGGTGGCCGAAGACGTCCGGCAGCAAGGGCATCCACATCTACGTCCGCATCGAGCCGCGGTTCGGCTTCCGCGAGGTGCGCCGCGCCGCGCTCGCCTTCGCCCGCGAGATCGAGCGGCGCCGCCCCGACCTGGTCACCACGCACTGGTGGAAGGAGGAGCGCCCCGAAGGCACGGTGTTCCTCGACTACAACCAGAACGCCAAGGACCGCACGATCGCCGCCGCCTATTCGGTGCGGGGACGTACCTGGGGCCCGGTCTCCGCGCCGGTGACCTGGGCCGAACTGCCGGATGTCGAGATCGAGGACTTCACGATCGCGACCATGCCCGCGCGCTTCGCCGAGCTGGGGGACGTCCACGCCGGCATCGACGACGCGGTGTGGGACGTCCAGCCGCTGCTCGAGTGGGCCGACCGCGACGAGCACGAGCGCGGCCTCGGGGACGCGCCGTACCCGCCGAACTTCCCGAAGCAGGACGGCGAGCCGCTGCGCGTCCAGCCCAGCCGGGCTCGGAAGCGCCCGAACGAGGCCGGACCCGTCGTGGACGCGCACGATCTGACCTGACGATCTAGAGCCGCTCGCACAGGCGGTTCTAACCTGAGCCCTCGGCGGTCCGGTGATCGCCGGGGGAGGGACGGCCATGCGTCGTGCACGCACGTGGGCGCTGCTGGCGAGCGGCGGACTGGTCCTGG
>Ga0164242_10001961_pt1 | contig 24002 bp, 21 predicted proteins | sample OricomgcompostMG_FD_108783 | JGI IMG/M metagenome (GOLD analysis project Ga0164242, IMG submission 108783) | Miracle-Growth compost microbial communities from Emeryville, California, USA - Original compost - Miracle growth compost (MG) ...
GACGAGCGCCCCGAGCTCGATCGTGATCTGCGCCGTCTCGTTACCGCAGCAATTGCGCGAGTCGGACACCGGGCGGCAGCAAAAAGCGCCGCTCACTCCGCACTGGAGGACGTTCCACGCCGTGATAGGATCGCCATTGGAGTCGACCGCGCCTATAGCACGAGGTGTCAGCCATTGGATCAGACCGAGTCACGCGATTTGGGAAGGGGCAATAAAGGGGGTTGGGGTTGGATTCCATACCCTGTGGACAGACCGTAGGGCATCCTTTTGCGGTCCCTGACTTGTCGGTGCAGCCGTTGGAGAAAATCAGGCCTTCGTAGCCAAATTCTTGGGCGAAGCACAGCCCGGATGTGAGGCAAATGTCGGGACGCGCCTTGTTACTCGCACAGCAGCCGCTGGCGGACGCGTCGGCGTCGCAAGGCTGGAAGGTATCATCAGTAACCGAGCCGTCGATATGGAAGCACTTGGCGTCGGCTCGGGCGAGGAAGAGGACGCCGAGCACAGCGAGGAGGGCGACGAGGGTGCGACGGCGACCCATATTGTGAGATATCGATTCGCTTATGATTGAAATGCGCCGCGGGCCCTTAAGGACGCGGAGAGGATTGGGGTCGAAAGCGATGACTAGGAGAGGATTGAGCATTCAAGGCGCAAGGGGCCGACATCTCCGGTCAGTGACCAGAAATCTGCCCACGACTACCACGACCCGGCAACCCTGCAGGGCGAGCTGAGGAACCCGGGACGAATGGGGTGAATCCAGTTATTAGGCGCCGTTGGCTGATGGTTGTGATTGGCTGCATGGAAGAGCCCAGGCGTCCAGGCCCGACCCTAATCTGCCAAGAACTCGCCCAGCGTTCTCGCTTCGGGACCCTCCCGCAAGACAACATCTTAATATCTCCCGGGTCTTAACCCCCTCTCGTTCTATAGACAGGTCTTGCTTTTGGGAAATTCCAGGCGTCGTAACGCTAATCCTTCAAGCAGAACTCAAGGCGCTTCCAAACAGTTAATTTGCGCAAAAGGACAGAACGGATGCAAAGTGGGTAAGAACAGAACTCGGCGTAAGCGCGGGATCTAATTCCGGCTTAGCGGTTACTCTAGTGGACTTGGCAGAATAAGCTCGCTGGCAGCGCCGCCCCCCTGCATTGCAACCACCTTCCTTCCCCCTGGAGTTTAAAGCAACAACTCCACAATCGATTCACGACAATGGCATTGCCCAAGGGCACGATTCTGTGAGCATTTTAATCTCATAGCAGGAGCTGAACCTAGGAATGTCTAGAATTCGAACCTTCTTTATATCGAATACAACCGGGGTACGTCTGGCGTTACCGAGAAGTTACCAAGAACAACGAGGCGTTCTTCGAAGCTAAAGCCTTAAACCTGCTTCGGAAGCCCCACAACATCCTCTTGCCCGGCTGTTTACACTCATTCCGCGCACCCCCATTACCCCTTTCGCCGGGAGTACCGAAGACTCGAAGGCCAGCCACAAATTTATCCCAACGCTTGCTGTCCAGAATCGGCGCCGTTGCCCACGGTTCAGCGCCCGTCCCCTGAAGCAAGTCGTCAAGGAGGGCCAAGGCTGCCTGCGTAGCCTCTGCGCTCTGTCGAAATAGCTCGGCGCGCGTAAGGCCGCCGTGTTCCACATACCAGCTGGGATCATCAAGCATCCACGTCGTTTCGTAAAGTCGTAGCAGCTCGGGTCTTACGCTCGGCGATGTCTTTGCTACCTCGTATGCCATGCGTTGTCCCGTGGCGTAGATCAGCGCCCGACATCGGGGGAGGATATGCGCATTGAAGCCCGAGTCGCGATGGGTGCCCTCAACGGCTAGTATTGACTCAACCACCTTCCCTGCTTCGTCCCAGACACCAGCCTCGTGTCTTGCCAGGAGAGAGGTCGGGTCCTCCGGTTCTGGCAGCGTGTACCTCCCCAAAAAGACCTCAGAAACAAGACCTAAAATGCAGCAGTGCTAGCAAACTGTCACTGCTGAAATGGGATGCAGGAGAATTCCATCGCGTTGCATCTCCGAGACATGGCTTCTTAGAAAAACAGGGAACGAACGAAGGCAGGGAACCATAACGTCCCCCTCAGCAATGGAGTTACCGCATTGCACCGGGGCGAATTGACTTAGTTGGTTGTGGGTGTACAGCCCTTGCCAACCGCATCGGTATATCAGCTCACTAACAGTTGGCTGAGTGGAATGAATAGCGGTTGCTTTGAAGACAGCCGCTATGCCGGACTGTACCCGTGGCTTAGATGTGTTGTTTTTGAAGACCCCGACAGTCCAGCTCGCATATGCTTCCAGGACAGACGCAGTCGCCAGGGCTGTTAAGATGGGGCCGTGCTGCGTGGCGAAGGTAATGATAGGCAGTCTCTCTCATCCGGTTTGGTTCCAGCAGTGGTACGCCGCTGGCTATATCGTCCAGCTATGTATCCAGACATCCGCAGGGTTACAATATTTGTCATGGATAGAGATAACGTCCCAACAATTATACGGCCAATTTGCTGGAAGAAATCCCCACGAGATTCTTGTTGCTGGCCCATTCCGCCCAAGAGTGCGGACGCCTCAAGCCGAGCATGGTTAAAGGTAGTGACCGCGTGGTCGAGCACTTTAGCTCCTGGTCTGCTGGGGAGCAACCGACATGAGATACCCCGAGTCATTCTGTCAAGCTCGTTGATGCGGACGAGGAATGGCTCTACGCCATACCGCTGGCCGTCTACAATAAGACCTGCAAATATGACGGCAACTCGCGGTACGCCAGCGTATAATGTAGTCGGCGGCATGCTCTTTGCCGCGTCTGCAGTTGGCGTATGCAGGTCAAACGATCCGTCGCTTTGAAGGGTTGCACATGTCTCGATATTGCGAGCATCGAGTCCATGGCCGACGTCTGTAAGCATGAAATCGCCGCAAACATCGCACCTTTCGAGCTGCCTGAGAAGGGGTAATAAATCCGGTCGTTCAGAAGCGTATCGTAGTATGGTCCCCATGCACAAATTCCAGTGGATGGACAAGATAATTGTGGTGGCCGAATCTGCCGTCACGAACACTAGCAAAGAATTAGCCCAAGCAACCCTCGCGGATAGGGGAAATGTGCACACTATTTTTGTGGATGTCCCAAAATTTCAGCGTCAGGTCCGTGGTATCGTCGGCTGTCATGCCGATATGCCGTGCAGCTGAGCGAGCCCGCATATAAGAAAGTCGGATTCGCTCTGGTAGAGGCACCTCATCTTGATTTGTCGTAGTTTGCCAGAGCTCCTAGCTCAGCTAACGTAGGCATGAGTTCGCCATTGTCAATGACGAGAATAGGCAGGGTAGTTCTCGACGATATTAAGATTGTTGAGCTAAGAGCGGCTTTGAGTCAAGGGAAGCTGAGGAATATCCTTCTATTTTTATCTATATATCAGTATGTCCTCGACGGATATTGGTCGTGTATGGGTTTGACTTAGCGTTGAAGTCTGGCAGGTCCTTCCCCTGCCTGTCGATCGGCCCCTGTGGACTGTCTCACGCTAAATAGTAGCGTTTACATATAGGTCCGTACTCAAGGACCGAAGGAAAACGGCAATCCTACCACTAGCATCAAGCGGCGCAGATGTTGAGCTTCGGTCGTGAATGACCACTAGTGGGAAGGTTCTCCCTGCCATAGGTTGAACCTGCCGGAAGAGCATCCTAAGCCTTGACTTTCAAGTCGATAGATGACTGTCCCGCTCTGGGTATCATCTCAATGCGCTATTGAAGTGGTCCTTCATCACGCCGCGATGAGGTATTTGAGGCGACTTGTTATTGGCGATGCGAGAGTGAGTTGCGTAATTTACATATACTTTCTCTTTTGAGATGTTGACCTTGATACCCAGGCCACAGGACTACACGCGCCGGGTGGATTCGGATTGTTTATTGTATGTTTCCTTTTTGTCCTTCCCTCCCTTGGGAAACACCGATGGAGCAAAAGAGAGCGAATTCAAGAGCGACACAGTCGCAAGCCACAGTCTTGAAGAGTGGGGCCCAGACCTGACCTTTCCCTAGTTGCTACCCCAACGCGGCTCTGTGGCTACTTCTACTTTGTTGTTTTAATAGCTGATGCCGGACATAGGCAAACGAACAGAAATTAGTGCCGGTGCTGGTGGTGTAAACTTGATCTTGTATTCTATGCCATTTACTTTGCGTTGGCATTAAAAACTTAAGCATACCATCCTCAAAGCCGCATCAGTTGCCCATCGATTACGGAGTTAGGAGAACCATCCAACAGAAAGGTCAGGAAACCACCGTCGTGTAACGACACTGGTTGCCGAACCCCCATCGGGTATAGTACGGATTAAGGGCCACAATGGAAATAGAAATAGGCGACTACACGGGCCGAAACCGCCACTGATGAGGGGTTTGCCTGAAAGTCACATCCCCCGCCATCGAAGAAGCGGGGACGAATGGGGATCGAAAGATGGGCCGAGTCAACGTCGAGTAGCGTGCTTGTAGCGAAGATAGGCCGGGTTAGCGGCGAGTAACAGTACCTGTAGCGAAGATGGACCGGGCCAGCGTCGAGTAGTAGTGCCTGAGGCGAAGATGAACCGAGTCAGGGTCGAGTAGTGGTGCTTACCCCCCAAAGCTACCTCACCAACCTGTACTACATATACTAAGCAAATTGCGAGCATCCAGGAAGCATTCTCCCGAACAAAGCTATCCCCGTCCCAAGCGTCAACTACAAGTTTCTCGACAATATGACCAGCACCGCCGCCTCACAGCCCGTCCCGGCTCCCACGGTCCCGTCAAGCCAGCGCTGTGAAGCAGGGTCTGTGAATATCCCCATCTCAGCCTGGCCCACGACAGCGCAGGATCTCGATGTTGATGCTGATGCAGTTGCTACGCGGCTCATTAACTCCTTCAATGAGACCATATCGAAGAAGGACTACCGGGCCGTCGCGGACCTTTTTCATGAAGATTCGTACTGGCGAGACCATCTAGCCCTTTCTTGGGATCTGCACACTCTGAAAGGCCGGGATTCGATCGTATCTCAGTTAGAGAAAGGATGCCCGTTGATCGAGGTTAACATTGATCGGACATCTACATGGCGTTCGCCAACACTGTGTGGGTTCAACGGCACCGGAGACGTGAAGGGCATCCAGCTGTACACAACTTTGAGGACCGAGTCTGGTTCCGGACGCGGCATCGTGCGACTCGCAGAAAAGGATGGCTCCTGGAAAATATGGACCTTTTTCACGGCGTTGATGGCAATTAAAGACCACGAGGAGGCGCTCAAGTCCAAAAGGGCAAATGGTGTGCAGCATGGGGCGAACCCGGGCAGGAAAAATTGGCTAGATCGGAGGCGTGAGGAAATGAGTTTCGGGGGCGGTGAACCGGACGTTCTGATCATTGGTGTGTTACTCTCGACCGACTGCATAAACGCCCGCAAATGTTAACGTGCTGTACAGGGGCTGGGCAAGCCGGTTTGACGGCCCATGCAAGGCTCAAGATGCTCAACGTTCCCACTCTAATCATCGACAAGAATGACACAGTTGGGGACAACTGGCGCAAGAGGTACCATCAACTCGTTCTGCACGACCCTGTCTGGTACGACCATCTGCCGTACATGAGTTTCCCCGACTACTGGCCGGTCTTTACCCCCAAAGACAAACTTGCGGACTGGTTTGAGGGGTACGCTAAGGCGCTCGAACTAAATATATGGATGAGGTCATCCATTGAGTCCGCATCCTGGGATGAAGTTAAGAAGCTGTGGACGGTCAGGGTAACGTGCCAATTCCCCAGCGGCGGCACAGAGACACGGACTTTACACCCAAAGCACATTATCCAAGCAACCGGCCACTCAGGCAAGCCGAATTTCCCAGATATCCCGGGTCGAGACGGCTTCCAAGGCGACCTACTTGCTCATTCCTCTAACTTCCCTGGGGCAAGCGATAAGGGCAAAGGCAAGAAAGCCGTCGTGATCGGCGCGTGTAACTCCAGTCATGATATATGCCAGGATTATCACGAGAAGGGCTATGATGTCACCATGGTCCAACGCTCGACGACTTGTGTTGTTTCCAGCGACTCGGCAACCAAAATTCTACTCGGAGGTATCTACGCCGAGGGCGGCCCTCCAGTTGAGGATGGGGACCTCTGGGTGTGGGGCTTGCCCACTGAGACCCTCAAGGCCCTGCACTGCGATCTAACCAAGAAACAGATCGTCAACGATGCCGAACTCCTCGCCGGCCTCAAGCGTGTGGGTTTCAAGCTAGATCTCGGCCCGGATGACTCTGGTTTGTTCTTTAAGTATTTCCAGCGCGGTGGCGGCTACTATTTTGACGTAGGGGCGTCTCAACTTGTCATCGACGGCAAAATCAAGGTAAAACAAGGCCAAGAGGTGACGGAAATTCTTCCGCACGGGGTCAAGTTTGCGGATGGGACAGAGCTTGAGGCCGATGAGGTCGTTTTCGCGACCGGTTATGACAATATGAGGACACAGGCGAGGGTGATTTTCGGGGACGAGGTTGCAGATCGAGTCGGAAATATATGGGGATTCGACGCGGAGGGGGAGATAAGGACTTTGTGGCGTAAGTCTGGCCACCCTGGATTCTGGTTCCATGGAGGCAACCTCGCTATCTGTCGGTATTTCTCGAGGGTCTTAGCGTTGCAGATCAAGGCGCAGCTTGAAGGGCTGGCTGATTAAGGGGGAAAAGGGGGCATAGAGAAGAAGGTATTACCAAAAGGCGGACAGTAACAATCTCTTCCTTAAATCAGCTTGCAGTACTTTTCAGCAATAACTGGATGCGCTAGAGTGGGACTTACCTTGGAGGAGATATGAATCTCTCGTAGCTGAGGCCTACTGCTATAGGGGATAGCTTTTGGGGGGTTTACTGAAGAATGGATCTGCGCCACCTCTAACACCGTCAAGACAATCACTTGCTCAGGTAAAGGGAATGCAACTATAGAGTAGAGGAACAGGAAGCACCGTACTAACTCCGTATAGCTTGTCCGGGCTTAGAAAACAGAACGCCAGAGTGCTCTAGCTATCAACTGCGTGTGGCGTCCGCGGCGGCACTGGAACAGGCAGAGCGGCACTTCAATAGTATTTGGTCCAGCTTGGGGTGGTAATGGAGATGAGTCGACAAGATAATGAGCACGGATTATCTGGTACCAGTCCATACCTCGGTACTTTTAGCCGCGAGGAAGGGATCATTGGCGAGGACAAAACTAGTGGTGAGGTTTGCGCAAGGTTTTTACTATTTTTAGTTGGATTGGCCTTTTCTAAGTCATAGGCTCTCCTTCCCCGTCCCCATACCTCAGGCGTGGTCGTGATAACAATTCTTTCATTCAGCTATAGACAGAGTTTTAACTCCACGATCGATGCCGCCCCTATTCTTGGCAAGCATGGTGAAGCCCCAGGATATCAACCCGCCCAACGCCCACAGTGCGATCGTCAGTGATTTGTTTAGAAACCGATGGCGGCGTTGAAGGCATCAGCCGTGCTCTGGTCCTTGGTTGAGAGACCCTGGACAACGGCCTTGGCATCGGCGCACTTGGCCTTGGCGGCATCGTTTGCGCCGCAGACGTTCGTAAGCTGGTCGCAGATTCGGTTGGTGATGATGTTGGGGTTCAACGCATCGGACTGGCCCTGGGCGACGACGGGGTCGGAGGGTAGGAAGGTGCCCTCGTCAGCCTTCCGGCCGGGACGACCGAGCTGGAAGTCTAGGGTAGGGGTGCAAGTGCCGAAGTCGGCGGCGGCGTTGGCACCGGCTCCTCCCGCAGCAGCGTTGTTGTTGTTATTGTTGTTATTGTTCTGGTTGTTGTTGTTGTTGTTCTGGCGTGCGCTGAGGTCGACGGCAGCGGCGGAGACGGTCGCCGCAGCGAAGAAAGCGATGAGGAGGGCCTTGGCGTGCATTTTGAGAGAAAAATAATCGGCTGGCGATTTGTGAAGTTGAAATATATTCAAGAGAACAGAAAGTTAAGGGTTTTAGTGATCGAAGTTGAGGTCAACTCAAGGAACGAATGTAAGAATGCACGAATGGGTGGTGAGTAAAGAAACAAGAAGTGCTCGAGACGGCATCACCATTTGCTTTTGTACTTTTCACGTTGGCTTGCGATGCGCGGCTGGACCTGGGAATAGCCACTGATTGACCAAGAAGCCCTGACTTCGCGTAGTGCAGATCATACTGTGCCTCGAAATCAGATGGCAGCGTGACAGCATCGGACGAGGCTGGTGGGAAACTCCAAACCCCCTTACCATGTTCCGCACGGCCAATCTACCTTAGGCAGGGGCCACGCCCCGATGGCGCCGTGTGTCTCCGACACTGTAATTGTTTGATACGCGCGCCCGATCCGCACTCGGGTAATGCAACACCCACTGGAAGCGGTTCGTTTCATAAGTTCGAGAAAAACTGCCAAGTAGACGCATTGAGAGCCGATCATGTTGGTCTGATGAAATGAGATTAGACATGAGGAGCCCGAGACAGCCAAGCGGATTCACGCAAGAGCAGATCTTAAAGGGCTAAGATCGACTTGTGTCCCAGGGGAACATTCGTCATCGGATGCATCTAGTTATCCATGCCATATTCCGGGATTTATGTTCCTTGGGCTCAGCGTTGAATTGGTTTAATCCTCCTACGTCGAAAGGCGATCACTTTCTACTTCCCCCAAAAACACGATCGACATGAACCACCCCTAACTCACGTGCGCTCTCTCATACAAACGACAAGTTTGTCCTCCAGGGCGGAGTTAGTCGGCCAAACACTCTTTGGTAGTTAAGAGTCCATTAGAATGGGCCCATTAGCTTTGGGCTCAACCGAACGGGGAGTTGAGGCTTGCGCATTTATAGACCTTCTCGGCGCCTGGTAGGGCGGCTAAACAGGGGCGGAAGGGCTTAGCCATATTACCGGAGATGACATGGCACACATTTGGTGTCTCGGGGGGCAAGGCCGTGAGCACGCGTTGTCTATACTAATGCGTGGAGAGTAGGAAATCCCAGGCTGCAAAGGGCAATTCCTGGTAGTTCACTGTACACATCGTACAACACCAGAATAACGGGTATTGACCAGCATCCATGAATGTATAGCTAAGCCGACCTGATAGATGGCTCAACGAAGTTGCAAGCCCTTGCATTCCTGTGAGCATCCGGCCATTTTCTCGGCGATGGCGCGGTGCTAGACACAAGGGGGACGATACAATCCTAAAAACTGATGCAACCAGTTCAGGTTGCATTGTGGACCGCAGTGAGTTGTAAGCTTTGCTAGAGGCCCACCATCACAGCCGTAGTTTGCTCCTGGTGTAGATTCTTATACTCGCGTGCGGCAGCATTTCTGGTACCGGATGAAATATTCTTGGCAATGTGGTGCGCCGAAGACCTACCGGTCGCAGGACAACGTGACCGTCTGACTAGCGACAACCCACGGAGTGTAACTGGGAGGCGTATTTGAGGCAATGTTTGACCTCCGATGATCCTCTGCGCGACATATCCGGCTCATCAACAGAAAGAGGAATAGGGTAGTTAAATATCAAAATGGACCTGCTTTAGTTTCGACGCTGGAAAGAACAGGTTGACACCTCATGGCTGCAGCTTCTGTTCATCTATACAGTCTTGATGCCACAACCCTTCAAGGCAAGTAGCTGCTACCATCCAACACTAGATAGATCCCAGGCTAGAGCCGAGACTTTCTGAAAACTTGGATATCTCGCATGATCATGCATGAGACTGGCGCCGGTGAACCCACTGAGCTCCTTTCAATCGGCGAACCTCTGCACCGCTTCGCAACCCAGGCACTTCCTAGTAGGACGGCTACCCATTGTACAACTCCTATTGCGGGTACCCGAAGGATGTCCCACTCTGGAAATAACTTCGCCGAGTTATATGTGGTGTGCTCTACTAAAGTCAAGTATCCCTTTTACAGACGAATTCTTGCCACCTTAGTCAGGGAGGAACACAATAACAGCGTAGTCTTAATGGATCACCCTCATTTCATGCCTACCACGTATCCAGGTTGCGTCGTTCACGCGCTTTCATTGTAGTGTAGATGTGTGAAACGGATTCAGGGGGAGATGAGTGTAAGGTAACATTTGAGAAACCTACACCCGGTGCACCGGTGTACTTAGGGGTTACTCTTCATCCGCAATCCACTTCATCAACACGCCAGGGCCAAAGCGTGGGTTGGAGGCCCCAATTTATCCAACCCTCCTTCAGGGAAGGATCATGGTAACAGATCAAAGGCGTCTCGGTAGTAGCACTGGAGAGAATCCTCGGAGGTGCGACCCACGAGCTTCATGAGGCTAAAATTACGGTTTGGATTGGCACTTGGCAACTGAGACTTGTCTCGGTAAGGTTTTACCAATCCACGTAGGACTAAGTCTTTCCTTGTCCGCTAACTCTTTCATGTGGTGGGCCAACTGAAGATGTTACTTCCGAGAAAGGGGTCTTCAGAACTGTCTAAGCTACGTCAATAATGTTGTTTCCAGCTATTGCCTCACACTAGCCGACTAATTCCTTACTTGAATACTCCAAAAATGAAAGTCGATATTCAAACATTGTTTCCCCACAATCTCTAGGGTCTAGCTGAGTATTTCACAAGTGCCCGGGTAGCCATGAAGCTGCATTCTCCCCTGTCCGTACCAAAATGTGTTTGGATAGGTCTTGTCCTGAGTTCCAATGTACTGGCTAGACAGTCGCAACCTGATAAAAACATTAATGAGCGGCAGGAAGTAAGAAGCCATCAGCCCCTTGCAAATACTCCTGGCCACCAGGGGCCAAGCCAAGAGACCGTCCACCAGTTCGTCAAAGAGTTCAATAATATCGTCGAGCACCACACCACAGGCCGCATCTGTGATGACATTAGAGACGGAGAGGTTCCTGGCGGCATCAACTACGCACAGGAGCTATTTGGGAAGATGAAAGCGTACGATGACCGGCCTTTCGGAAATAAGAAGTCGTTCTCGGCCGTTCAAGGAGAGGGAACCACACCATTCGGACCCCAGCTCGATGGCAGCGACCTCTTCAGTTACCTCGACTTTTCACTAGATCACCACTGTATGGCGGACCGGAAACGGTGGTGGTATCGCACATATGATGGGTCTTGCAACTGGATAAAGGCCGACGAGATTAGCGAAGGTCAGACGGGCACGCGCAAGTCTCGAGACTACAACCAGCATTTCTATGGCGATGGGATCTCTAAACCTCGCGAGGGGCCCAATCCGCGCGCCGTCAGTAATGCCTTCTTTAAGAGAAACAAGACGCTTTACTACGAGCACACACCCTTGCTATTGGGACTCGTCGAGTTCATCATCCATGACGTGACCTGGAGCCAAGACTCCACGACTGAGTTTGTCGACGTGCCCATGCCCCCAGATGAGGTAGAGTTCCCTTTAAACACCACCTTCCGTGTCTGGCGAGCCGCTGCCGCACCTGGAACCGGTACATCAACGGATAACCCTCGTGAGAATGTCAACATGGCAACAACTTGGATGGATGTTTCAGCGCTGTACGGGAGTGCGGAAGATGTGGCAAGCCGTTTGCGTTCATTCAAGAGCGGAAAACTGCTAGAACAGACCCTTATCACACGAGGAACGAAGAGTCCTGGGAGTTATCTTCCGTTTAACACAATGGATGTGCCGACAAGGACGCGCCCAGGAGTAGACCCGACCAAGCTCTTTGCAGGGGGGGATCCCCGAACAAACGAGGACTGGATCATGTTAGCCGTACACACCCTCTTCTTACGAGAGCACAACCGACTGTGTGATATCCTCGCAAAGCAGCACCCCGAGTACGATGACGAGCGGATCTACCAGACAATCCGACTCGCTCTTTCTTCTAAGCTGCAACTGATTGGGAACGCGTATCAGATGGCCTACTGGGCGGATGACATGCCTTGGCCAACCGACGATGGTTACCCGCTCTTCCGTGCACTCCACGGCCTGGGATTCCTCGACATCAACCCAGTCAATACCTATCCGTGGCCGCTTGCGACTAAGGATGGAAGACCGACAACTATTTCCGCGGAAATGGCAGTTGTGTACCGCTTTCACGACTTTATCATCCCCGATTTCCCCATAAAGGATGCGCAGAACAAGACGTTGTGGGACCAGAACCTGTTTAACACGGGCTTCGACGCTCAGGGATTCATCGGCGCCGGACTAGAGAATATCCTACGCGGCAGTCTGGCGATATCAATCCCTAACTTCCGCAGTGGCATTGACGACGGGTTTAGGACCGCTGGTAAATACAGAGGTTCACCGTTCGATCTTGCTACTTGGAGTGAGTTTCGTTTATGGCCCACCCCTAGGCAGTAGTTGATAAGATACTAACCACCCTCTAAGGCGTTGTGCATGAGAGAGAACAGGGCCTACCTACATTCAACAAGTATTTTGAGGCACACAATGCAGCAGGTACGCCTTCGACGCGATCCCGAGCGTAAATAAGTACCTGCTAACCCTCTCACTCCCAGGCTACAACGTCACCGTCCCAATCCGCAAAAGCTTCCAAGACTTCTCCTCTAACCCCGGAGTCGTCGCAGACCTCAAACGCCTCTACAACACTCCCGATGACGTCGACCTCGTGGTAGGTGTGCAGCTCGACGAAGAATACTTCCCGGGAACAACTCTCCCCAAGAGCGCTACCATCATCAGTCTCTTCAGCCTCTTCGGCACGGCCAACTCGGACCGGTTTAGCATCGGCTTCGCAATGATGCGCTGCTGGCTCGTCGACCGGCCATGGGACTGCCACCCGAGCAACGCGCTCGAGGACCTTCTCTGGAAGTCCGTACCTGTGGAAGGATTTCCGGACGCGCGTTTCTACGATACCTTCTGGCTGCAGGAACTCGACCTCATGGAACACGGAACCAACCTGCTCTGGCGTCTCATTACTGAGAATACGGAAATCAAGTGCCTGCAGCGCCGCCCATTGTTCCCAGTAGATCCTATTTCGAACCCAGTTGTGTGCGCACTGACTCAAGAACTAGACCTGCTTGGTCTTGCCGTCACAGCGTTGGAGATCGCTCTGGCCGTCCTCCGGCAGCACGGGTTGGAAATAGTGGTGTCCGGGGCCGGGGGGGTAGCTAGTCGTGTGCTTTATAAGAGGTGGACGGCACGCCGGCCCTGTTCGGAGCCACGCTTGTAAGACCCATAGTTTCCTCGTCATGGATTAGGAGATGGCCGCGAGAGGGTGACGGTAATACGAGTGGGTGGGACCGAACTAAACACTATTCGTTCAAGGGATGGTCTAGGGTGATAATGCTATAGATACTGAGATGACGGACGTGTATGTTTTACATCAATGATGGAGATATCAAAGGGGGACAAGGCATTTCGGTCAGGGGTTATTCACGTTCTTTAAGGTCTCTTCTAGTTCCTATTTACCTTCATTGAAGAAAACATTACTTTCCGTTGGTTTTATTGGACGCAAGCAACGTAGCCTAAGAGTGGACCGTAAGTAAGGCTATATGTTCTTAGGCGAACTACATAAGCAACTTAGGGGCTAGGTATTTGTTACCGAAGCCTAAGATCGTGTTCCTCTAACATTGATCCCATATCCTAAAGAGTGTATACACAAAATCATAAACGCGCGAACTACGTAGCTAAACCAACCCAGTACTGGAAAACGCGCACATGATACGGATTCCAGACTTATATACAGTGTTAATGCCCACTTACTCCAGGGGTACTTCATGCCAGCCTACTCGGGCAAATATGGGTCTTTTTTGAGCGCTTCATCGACCTCCTTGTAGGCATCATAGCCGTATAGCCAAGGTTGAACTTCAGGACAGGTCCACCTGCTCGGAAACGGCCCCTTCAACTCCTTCCCGAGCTGGGACAGGAATACCTGATCCCTAGCCTCTTGCTCGGGTCCGTTGGGCATATGGAACGACTCTCGCTATATCAACCTAACGTTAGAATCATCCTTAACAGTTTGAACCTCGAATATAGGTAGGCTTGCCTGCTTGAACGTTTCCTTCGCAATTGCCTCACCTCGAGTCTTGCGAAGCCGCTCGTATAGCTTCAGCGCCTGAGGTAGTTGCGACTTTGACTGCATATGGCCGAGAAGGAGGCCCAAGACCGCACCGTCTTCGACAGCCGAGTTTGCCCCCTGGGCGAGGTATGGCAGCATCGCATGGCAGGCATCGCCGACGAAGACAAAGTTCGACTTGTCATTTATCCAAGAAGGCAATTCGTCCCCTACAATCGCATGTCAGAACATTTAAAGACAGTACTATGGGGACAGCTGCGGTCGTACGGTGCATAAGCTTCCATTTATCCACCCTCTCAACAAGACTGAGGAAGCGGCTCAGGATTGGGTCCCAGTCCCTGAAAAGCTCCTGCATTTCCGCCACTGAACCGGCCTGTCGGCTAACGCCCGCGGGTAGATCATCAGGTACCAGCAGCACAAGGTTGAATACCCTACCCGCAGCAATCGAGTAGCCGACTGCGTGGGCGCCGGGCCCAATCCAGAAATGCACCGATGGATTACTCACCCATGCCCGTAGGTCTGGATCTTGGATGTCGTCTAGGTCTAGGACGATCCGGTAGGCTAGGTCCCCGGTCGGCCTGGGCTGCTCCTTGGTCCCGGTGAAGCAACTACGGCAACCGGACCAGAGGCCGTCCGCCGCAACAATCAGGTCACCCCTGGCCGTGAGGCGTGTCTGGGTGGTGAGTTCTGGTATATTAAAATCAATCGTCTCCACCTTGTGCCCCAGCCGGAACTGGACGCCGAGCTCCTTAGCTCGTGCATACAGAGAGAGCTGGAGATCGACACGGTAGAGATCGATAAAAGGGGCGCCGTATTTCTCGCGCATCTTCTGGTCGAAATTCTCCTCCATTGCCAACACCTCGCCGCTATAACGATGAACTGCAAGATGGGTCGGCTCGGCAGCCGACTCCCATAGCTTATCGGGAAGGTCCCATTGCTGCAGGAGGCGGGACGAGTTCGGCGTTACTTGCAGGCCGGCGCCGATTTCCAGGAGCTGCTCGGCAGACTCGAAAATGGTGACATTGTGCCCTGAAAGCGCGCAAGAGATGGCAGCTGCGAGACCGCTCAAACCCGCTCCGACGACAAGAATGTCGAGGGACACGGGGGATTTCGGGTGACCTGGCATCTCGTCTTACAGGCACTACGTCGACGGTTATTAATCCGAATCTTGTAACCTCGACATAAAACCAAGCGGTCTAAGGTTGGACGAAGGTGTGGCTCCACAGCACGGGACTACCCCAATACATACCCCGTTTTGAGATCCGGTGCCAACACGAGTAGAACGGCAGCTACGTCGGCATTCCAGGCTGCCGTGCTCGAGTTACAAGGTTCCGTTGATCTTCATCGGGGGAAGCCGACGGCAGTCGGAGTTAATTCCGCAAAAACTGTTTCGCGCCCCGAGAACGAGAACCGTGAGATATGCCGCTGCCCCGCTGTTCGAGGACCCGCCAGCACCGGCACCGGCAACGGTAATTGTTCGGCGCCAAGGATGGTGAAATTTTGCTGCGCAGGCACCTATGTTTGAAGGCTAAAAGCATGGCAACTCGCATTTTGAGGAACATATTAGGCACAATTGACAACCGATCGACACAATGGATACCCCTAAACGACCCAGTTACAGGCTGGTGACCGTTAACACGGCACCAGAGCGAGCCAAGCGTGTGATTGGCCGTATGGTCGAGCTCCTAAAGGACAGCTACGACATCCAATACATCGACAACTGCGAGAGTAAGACATCCTAGGAAACTTTGCGAGCCCCTGCTGACCCCTAAAAGACATCGACGAGGTAGTACCAAAGGTCACGAAACATAAGCCCGACGTCTTAGTAGGTCACCCTCCTCCTCTTCCGAAGTGAGGGTTGGGCTGACCATCACAGTTCTGCGCGTCTATGTGGACGCCCGAGGAGGCGGAAACGATCCAGTCACTCGCGAGGTCGATTGTTCCGAACATCAAGACACACGCTATCCCCACGGGCTTGCAGGTACAGGGAGGACCGGATTCTGTCGTTGAGTACCTCGTGAAGAACGTTCCATTGCTTCTGGGCTGAGCTGCGATGATTGGGGGGGGGCGATGATGGGTGGGGTCACTGGCGAAATTTGCTTCAGCGTCTCACATGGTATTCGGTCTTGAGCTAGGGACATCGTTTAGCCGTAGAGCTTCGCGCTCTGAAGCCTGAAACCCCGCATTCTCCGCAGCCCCCTCACAATAGATTCGACCCCAATCCAGACCCCGCAACGCTTGAACGCCTGTCGAGGGGAATGATAGATGGAGAAGGGGGCTCTGCTTTGCAGCCAACTTTGGCTAGTGTGCGGTTGACGGTACTTAAAGATGGCATAGTTCAGGGTTAGGCTGATAAGGAGGCGAGGAATTCAAGACGGGTCTCCACTGGGTGTGCGCGTTTTGCCCCATTCTGATACAGCATAATTATTGTACAGGCGAGAGACATGATGACCCAGATCCTTAATTTCTCACAAACCCGAACTACAAACTACTAGTTAGCGTCCTTCGTTCCGCAAACGCCCTGGTGCACCTCCCTCCTCACGACTCGTTCTTGAACACGTTGACAAGCGTCCCGATATGCGGCAGTATTTCAACCGCAAACTCATCCCCATCTCGAAGCGTCACCTTCGGAGTTCTACCCGCCCCGACGCCGGCGGGGGTCCCCGTGATGATGACAGTACCCGCCGGTAGGGTCGTACCCTGGGAGAGGTAGCTCACGAGGGTAGGGATGCTGAAGATAAGATCACTTTGGGGGTTGGCTGGTTAGTATTGGAATAAAGTGGGGAGGAAGGAAGACAAACTCGATTCCGGAGTCCTGGAGGACGTCGCCATTCTTCAGCCCTCGCATATGAAGCTTCTTCGGGTCGGAGATCACGGATGTTGAGACGAGGACGGGGCCTTCTGGCTGTCAGCTGTGCCCCCAAGCGTAAGATACGTGGCATTTGGAAGAGAGCTCACCGATCGGGCAGGCGCCATCAAAGCCCTTAGAGAAGCACCACTGCGTGGTTGCCAGCTGCGAGGTCCGGCTGGAAACATCGTTGCAAGCGGTGTATCCCAGGACGTAGTCCATAGCATCGGCTTCGCTTACGTTTTTAGCAGTTTTGCCAATGACGACGGCCAGCTCGGATTCGTAGTCGCCACAGTCGTCCGCCTGCGTAATCTTGGGCAGGATCGTGGGCGCCGGCCAGGGGTCTGCGAGGCATGTGCTAGGCTTACTAGATGTGACTGTTAGCATCCAATGCCACGGGGCTTGATCTCGCTAAAAACGGTTGGTAAGTGGCCGTCTTACAAGAAGAGTGTTGGCGTGTCTGGCACGGCCATTTTAGCTTCGGCGGCATGTTTCCTATACTACGGCGCGCATCGTATAAGTGCCCGATCTGTAGGCAATACCTATCTCTTAAGCATTTAGAGATCACCTACATTCAACCCAATGCATCTTATCGTGCCAACCTCTTCCTGGGCCAGGGGCGAAAGAACGCGATCGATCACCTCGGTGGCGCCCGTAGCAGTGCCCGCAGCCAACACCGACGAACCTGAGAAAACCTTGACGGCCACTTCCTGGCCGTTGCGGACAGCGAGACCAACATCGACGTCGGCTTGAACGGGCTCGCCGATAAGGATGCTGGAGGGGTTCGACTTGGGCGCGAAGCGCACCAGGCCTGTTTGCCAATTAGCTAAACAGCGAAACCCTAATATGAGCAATTGAACGCAGCCAACTTACGTGTGAATGAAGCTGAGGACATTATCGGGTAATTGAACGCTGTATGAAACTAATTGTCACAGGATACTCCGAAGCTACAAGCTACGATGTTTTCTGTTAGGTTTTCGACAGTTTCGAGGAGCTTGAAGCAAACATTTGGCGGAATTGGCTCGGGGAACGCCGATGATTAGAGCCGCACTGAGACTCCGTATTTCCGAACAGTGGTGCCGGCCTCGGAGTAGTGGTGGGGTTTGGTGGTTCGGCAGTTATTATCTCCTCGCCAAACCTGCGGCATGGCTTGATCTTGGTCGGCACCCCTAACTTGAGTATTTTGAAGCGCTAGTTACACATGTTGTACGCGCAAGTCGCGGCAAGGTTGTGGGCCACTCAATAGCTAAACTATTGGCTAAATCAGCGGTCTTGAGGGACGGGAATTCCGACATTAGCTCATCCTGCCGGGTTCCAGGCCGAGGCTACCCCTGTGCGAAAAGTCGCCAGGTCAGATCAGCCGAAGGTGGGGTGATTGAGACTGCGCGGGGGATCGCCTCATGGTGACCCCTCGAGTTGTGGGCATTGCAATCTTCGATTATACCGAACAATGATAGCTTCGACGGGTTCTTCGAGCCATTGAATACGTTTCGTGTGCGTAATCGATCGATCCATCGCGCCGTTCCGAGTACCTAAGGTCGGTCCGCCCTCGCCATCGATCCCGATTCGACACTCCCAAGCGTGAGACGACAACTCGGAAAGCCCACGCACACTAGGAACCAGGCTAGCCATGGAGTCTGCGAAGCCACGAGCGCCGCATGGCAGCGGTTTCCGCCAGTTCTTGCCCGACCTGAGCATCCCGCGCTTCACCGTGATGCAGCAGCAGGATGCCCACGTGTACGCAGAGGAATTCAAGGAGCACGGTCGACCTCCATGGCTACATGCGCTGTATCTGCACTGGAGAAAGCTATTCGCGCAGCCATTTAAGGGCATTACCACCGATGGTATGCGCCCATTTCGCTGGATTGTTACGGGGTGTTGACATACTAACACGAACCAGGCAAGGTTCGGGATGGCCTCTTTGATCTACACGACGAAGGGATCCCAATTGAGTCCATAACAGAAGCCGCAAACGCGGTTCTCGCCGGCATGGACGACCAGCAGCGCCAGAGGACTTGTTACCACATCGATTCGCCCGAGTGGAGGACATGGTCTAACCCCGAGTTCCTGCTCAGCGATAAGGGCATCAGGCTAGACGAGATAACTCCCGAGCTGCGTGCAAGTGTTATGAAGGTGCTTCAAGCGACCCTGTCACCCGAGGGTTATGAAAAGGCAGTGGGCGCCATGCGAATTAACCACTTCCTCGGAGAACTGGTGAAGACGCCGGCCGTCGTGAACGAGTTCTCATACAACTTCGTGCTCTTTGGCGAGCCCTCTACAGCCCAGCCATGGGGCTTCTCCTTCTACGGCCACCATCTCTGCCTGAGCGTCCTGCTTTACAAGACCCAGATCGTCATCTCCCCCTGGTTCACAGGCGCCGAGCCCAATCTCATCGACGAAGGGCCCTACAAGGGAACGCGCATCCTAGAGAACGAGGAGAGCCTCGGCCTACAGCTGATGCAGGGCCTGAGCCCCGAGAAGCAGTCCAAGGCGCAGATCTACAAGCAGATGAAGGATCCGGCCATGCCGTGGGGCCGGTGGAACCATGACGACCAGCGCCACCTATGCGGGGCCTACCGTGACAACCGCGTCGTGCCCTACGAAGGTATCCTAGTCTCCGAGATGGCGGCCCCACAGCAGGAGCTCGTCCTGGCCATCTGCCAGGAGTACCTGCTTTACCTGCCGGAGCAGGCTCGGCAAATACGCCTCGACCAGATCAAGAAATGGTTCGGCGAAACGTACTTTTGCTGGATCGGCGGGTTCGCCGATGAAGACCCCTTTTATTTCCGTCTCCAAAGCCCTGTCGTGATTATCGAATTCGACCACCACTCGGGCGTGTTCCTGACCAACGGCGAGCCGGCGAAGTTCCACATCCACACGTTGTTGAGGACGCCGAATGGGGGCGATTATGGCGTTGCGTTGAAGTCGTTGATACCGGGCGTGGAGCAGGAATTCCTATGGGAGGGCTGAAGCGGGAAAGTTTGGTCACCTTCTGTGTGGCCATAGGCTAAGGTACTAGAACGTATGAGAAATGATTGTTTACTATGGCAAGGAGGCATAGTAAGAATTGTGACAAAGTAGATAAAAGCAGACCCTCGGTCGATTATCGGCGGCTGGGCTCCGGCATGGGGCATCTCAGAGTTAACCACGGGAATTTGAGGGTCCTTATATAGGCCACCTATGACTTATTCCTTTGAGTATCCTTTTCCCGTGCGAGTTAACAAGCTTGTGGTAAGGAAGCCTTACATGGGCCTCAACACGTGGAGGTGGTATCCCTCCTGCAGTCTTCCGCCGTAAGTCGATGTTCTGCTAAAGGCGCTGGAAGAAATCCAAGGTCATGCAATCACAAGTAAAACTCTGGCCCATACGAAATAAGACACCTTGGCCAACGAAGGGAGGTTCAATGTTGTTTTCATGACATTGCTTGTGCGAGAAACATGCCATCTCCCCATGTGTACCCCTAAGACATCAAATCCCCAAGTAAGTGTTCGCCGACAATCACAACTCCTCATCAATTTGTCCATTAACGACAGCAACCCTCTATTCATCAAGAGCAAAACATCTCTCTGAGCTACTTGCTTCGTTCCCCCACCAGTTTGGCATTGTCACGATCTTCCCAGCGCCGAAAAAGAGGAAGATGAGCAGCATGTTTAAATTATACCCTGTGTCAAAAGCTGCAGCAAGAAGGTAATTCCAGCGGGCCCATAGAGAATGGCGGTACCGGTAGGCCCAAAACATCACGACAAAACCGCCGATGAAACACGACGTGTAGCCGGTGCTGATGTTGCCGTAGAATACCGACATGGAGCTGAAGAAGATGGTCGTGTTCCACAGTCGGAACTTCATCCGCGGGAAGAGCCGGTTGAGGCCAAACATGATGAACGGAGCGACAGCACCCATGAGGAAGCCGTACGGTAGCGGTGAGAACATGGGGATCTGGAACAGTCTCTTTGGCCCCTGTGTGGAAACTAGGGGCTTAGAACACGTCGCGCTGCTATATCTAGGAGGTTTGGGGTTGGAACGTACCACTAATACGTACTGAACTCCGAGCGACAAATAGCTTGCCAGGTCCTGTCCAGTCCATTGATGAGTCGGGTCAACTCTCTCGCCCGATAAATATTCCCTCTTGGTGTCAAGGGCCCATCTGATGACCCCGTAGTTGATAGGAACCCCAATCAGCGATCCGAATATCTGCGCAAAGAATATGGCCCGAGGGGGGATGTGCATGTAATGACCAATCTTCATGTCTTGCAGCTGTAGTTGAGCACGATACCATGCATCCCCCGCTATAGCCCCATAGGTAGAGGCACCGCATGGGTTTTTGTATCCGCTAATCGAGTTGACCATGAGGCCGTATAGGAGCTCGTTCGTCGTTCCGATAGCCTGTTGACAGTGTCAGCCCCGGTGTCTCCCCCTACAACCTGACGCACCACACACTGACCAGTTGGAAGTTAGAGAGGGCATACAGCCACCCTAGAGGCACGACAAGGATGGCTCCCGTGAGAATGGCCACGATGAATGTCCAGGCGGGTATGAACAGTACCCCGGACGCTGTGATTGATAGGAGGATGGCGAAGGAGGCTCCAAACAAAGTGATATACCACCAGAGGGGTACTTCGGAATACGACCTCTGTAGGATACAGAGTTGATCGTCGAACTGCTCGCTAATTTTGCTAGCTCCTGTCTTCCGCCGCTCCCAAAGTTTCCGGACGCTAGACTTGACCTGGCCGTACCCGAACAGTGCCATCCAGACAATCGCGGACGTGTAGGAGGCGTAGTCGAAAAATACAGTCCACAAAAAATGTGTCGAGGCGTACGGAGGTCCAAACTCTTCGTAGGCAGTTTCATTAAAGGAAACGTCGGCTGTTAGAAGCTGAGTTATGGGATACGCCGTGCCATTTTCTGCCAAATGTTTAGCTTTGCTTCTAATTTCCCGCAACCAACACGAGCACTTACCCAAGAACAGCCGATTCGACATCAGGTTGACGTCCCAGCTCCCCATCCCGCCGTATTTAGCTGCTGGGAGTAAGATCCAGCAGCTTAAAACAAACGAAACGAACATGATGACCTGGGTCCACCACGGTGTAAGAAAGAGGTTGATATTTGCACTGATACTGGACCAATCGAGCGAAAGATTTAGCATCCCTGCTCCGCCAAAACCCGCGCCAAGGAAGTTGGCGGTTGAGTTGTTCGGCGCCACCCAGCATAAAAATGCCAGGGATCCAAGCATAGGCCAGACATATTCCGGTAGAAACTGCCAGAGGGTGATGCCGAGGAGGACGAGGAAGAATATCCGCATCTGCTTCCTCGAGAGGCGAGTTGGGTTTTCCCGCTGCTTCTTCTGGGTTTCGAAGAGAGCGGTTTGGCAGAGACTGTGAAAGGATGATCTTAGTAGGAAACTACGCATTCCTAGCCTTAGGCCCATAACTCACGAATAGAACCTAGGAGTGCTATTAGTAAACACTTTCAAGTGACTCTCCGAAGATCTGTAGTAGGTGAGGTTCTCTTACCATGGAAATTGGGGATCATAGATCAAGAACTGGCGCGCAATTGCGGCGTACGAATATCCAACCCAGACGATAGCAAGCATGAAAAATATAGCGACTGCAGGATTCACCCGGTAGTCGAAATATAACTCCGCCATAGAAATGGGAGTGTAACCTAAATTATAGGTAGCCCCTGATGCTGCCGAGATTGTGATGAGGACGTGCTCCTTAACGCTAAAAGGCCCAGGGTTCAGGTTAAACCCCCACTTAGTGAACGGGACTCTGATCTCCGTAGCTGGAAGAATGCGAGCGAGCCATTCACCAAGGTAGCTTGAGGCGATTTGTACGAAGAAGACCGAGTATGGGGCGTAGGTCGTGCGGTAGGAGTTCATCTGTGACATGAAAGCCCCTGGAGCGACGAAGAAGATAGTTAAGACGAAGTACCGGAACGTCAGGGTCGGTAGGAGGGGATCGTCGGAAAGTGATACCACTCGCTTCACATATTCGGGTATGTCCTTTACTCGAGGATCATCTTCGTCAAAAGCATCCTCAGACCCGCCAGAAACAGCCGTGAATAGGAAAGGGGGCTTTTCAATATCATCTTCTGTGTTGTTGTTCCGCTCTCCATGTGAGGAGCCGTCAGAGCCCGGTTTACCTTTAACACCTTCGGTGGCTAGCGGTGTCTCATTTTCGTGCGGAGCGATATCAATTGGCCCGTCCAGAGGGGAGTCCCGCTCGTTCTCCGGCGATTGAGCCATTATGCGAGGCGGCTTCAAGTGTTGAGGTAGAAGAAGAGACAGGGAGTGAGTGAGCGAGCGAGAGGTACGTTGAATGTGGTCGGGATCATCAGACCTCGTGCTCGTTTAAATGCGACACTGCCGATCTGCTATAGACACAAGGGATGTTCTCAAAGAAAACCTGTGTATGGCGCAATACCAATGGTCAAATTGGCTCAAGCCTGCGGCCAAATCGGGAAGGTAGGAGTATAATCACACCATGCACACTAAACGACATTTAGAAGTTGGTGATAGGATCGTCCTCGTGTTTGCCTCGCCTAGCCAAGTGATGCCAAAACTTAGCAAAAGCTTGAACTGACATCCAATCCTCGAAACCACCCAGAACCTCCGCGAAGGATCCGAGGAAGCACAAAATGCCATGTTCCACTGCGTCTTCACATCCGGCAGATTTAATTCGAACCCCTCCCGTCTCATAGGGTTTTGGGGAGGGGATGTTGGTCGCTCCCAGATTAATATTATCCGCCAATTATTCTCAGGGTTGCACCATGCTGACGTTGTGAGGGACGGGAACTTTTAATTACGTATATTCAATGCCTCCACCTTCCGCATCGTTATCAGTTACCAAACCTCCAGTTTGGAGACGCCGTATCGTGGGATTCGCGGCATAAGTCGAGACGACCGCCCACTCGTTGTTTAGTAGCAATGTGAGAGGAGGAGCGTTGATTCTTCGTGCAGGGGGAATCCCTCTATCAACAATAGTAAATAAATAACAAAGCAACCGCAGGCTTCCTAAATTGAAATTGAGTCCTTAAATTTTGCCCACTAGGTACGTACATCACCTACGCACTATCCCAAGAGGGAGTGGCCCTTGTCGTAACCGTGGAGAGAGCAGCATTTCTTACAAGTGTTAGTTTATCAGGTTTCCTCTCTTGTCTCGGCTTTCCTACTTGCTTTTTTATCTCGCAGGAAAGTAGCATCACTACGCTTTGGCGAACCCCAGTGAAGCGA
>Ga0164242_10001962_pt1 | contig 23998 bp, 24 predicted proteins | sample OricomgcompostMG_FD_108783 | JGI IMG/M metagenome (GOLD analysis project Ga0164242, IMG submission 108783) | Miracle-Growth compost microbial communities from Emeryville, California, USA - Original compost - Miracle growth compost (MG) ...
AGAAAGGCGCCAACCCGGCACAGGCCAAAGCCGTCTGCGCCATGTGCCCGGTGCGCAACGAATGCCTCGAACACGCGCTCACCCACATTGAGACCTACGGCATTTGGGGCGGGCTCACCGCACGCCAACGCCAAGAACTGCGCGCCGGACGCCGCAGTAGCGTCGACAAATGCCGCAACGGACATGAATACACACCCGAGAACACACTCGCCACCACATTCGGGCGACGCTGCCGCACATGCAAGAACGCCAGTGATCGCGCTGCCGGGCGACGAAGGGATGGGAACGGCTGATGACCGAATGCACCCGCTGCGGCGCCAAATCCGACCAGTACCTGTGTCGTGATTGCATCCGCCGCGCACGGTCGACACTGCGCGGACTGCCGCGACTCATGCGCCACCTAGCCGAGGCGGCGGTCGGCCAGACCCGCCTGGGCGACATCGGACGCCACACGCCCTATCGAAGCCGTCACGAGCTATACGGCGAGTCAGAACTCGCCAGCCATATCGAATGCCTTCCGGCTCGCGACCGGATGGGCTACGCGGTGGACACCGACGCAGTCGCCGAAGTCGCCGATGGCCCGGCGGACGATCTCGCCGACCTGTATGAGTCGCGCCTAGCACGCCAGCAGTCAGCACTGCGCAAGCTACTCGCCGCAGGTGGCGTCAATGAGCGCGCTTCGACATTGCATGCCGAGGTTGTCAACTCGTTGAGCACGTGGATTCGTGATATATGCGAGACACGAGGCGTTGACCCGCAACTAGAGAATGCCGACCCCGTCGCGCTGTGTGGCTGGCTGAACCGTCACATCGACATGATCGCCAACCACCCGGCCGCGGACGAGTTCTGCGACGAACTCGACGAGCGCGTGCGTCAAGCATTGCGGATAATCAACAGGCCCCGAGCGCCGCGCTACGTCGGCCCATGTCCACAGATGGTCGACGAAGCCCACGACGAGGACTGTTCCGAAAAGCATCCGCACAAGTGCGACACCGCGCTGCGTGCCACACATAACGCCGATCATGTCATCTGCCCGGAGTGTGGCGCGTTACATGAAGACCTCGACGAGCTCGGCCGCCAGTTACTCGACGGCATCGACGACTGGTGGCTATCACGCGACAATCTACTGTTCACCATGGAGGCGATGGGCCGGCCGTTGGCGCGCAGCACGTTCTACCAGTGGCGGAAGGCCCGCGTGTTACCAGAGCTTCTGGTGGCCGGAGAGCCGCGATATCGCGTCGCAGACGTGCGTGAACTACTCGACGCCAGGCCGCAGACACGCCCGACGGGTGCTGCTGCGCGTGCCAAATGACACGCGTGTGGTTTATGATGGCGACACTTGGACGATTTTTGGTACTCGCACGTCCAAAATTCCCAGCGTTTCCCGAGGTGGATAGCTGATGCCCACACTTCCTGCCACCGTCGACATCGACTGCCCGCGCTGCAATGAGCCCATCGTCTGCACACTGGAGACCGCGCCACTGCCCGGCGACGGCAAGCGGCACAGTGCACAGTACGAAGCGCGTGTGCCCGACTTGGCCGAGCGGATGGCAGCACACTACGCGGCGGCGCACTGATGACGGCGGGGGTTGATACCAGTCCTGGCGTGGGCGCATCCGCCGCACTGAACAGGTACTGGACCAAAGGCCCGGGACTCGCAAAGTGGTCGACCAACCCGCATCCGTGGACGACGCTGTACCACCTACTGCTGAAGCACATGTCACCAGCGAAGGCCAAGGGTCTGACCACGGAGTACTTCGTGCGCGTGTTCGGTCACGGGCCGGCGCACCACGACGGCGGCAAACACCGCCGGTGATCGGCTATCACTGGTCGCCCAGCACCAGGCGCGCATCCATCAAGCGTCACGGGCTGATCGTCGGCGCCAAGCCGCACGTCAATCGCGACCACGCCAACGGACATATCTCACTGGCACGAAATCCTGCGAGCGCATGGCTGCTGTCCGGCCGGCACATGAAGCGATTCGGCCACACACCTGAGTCTGAGACCTGGGATCTCTGGCAGGTTGATCTCGCCGGGATTCCCTACCGCAGCCTGCACACAGGCAGCGATGAGCTGGTCTGTCGCCGCGGGATACCGGCCGGTCAACTGACACTGGTTGGTCACCGCTGATGCCCCGCGCATCACGTCGCTGCCCAGGTGACAACGGCAACTGCACCAACCTCATTCGTGGCGGTGACACCTACTGCGCCGACCACCTGCAGCCCTGGCAGTCACGCACCGCTAGCTCCCGGATCACCATGACGCACGCCTGGCGCGTCCTACGTCCCGAGATCCTGCGCCGCGACCGCTATCAGTGCCAGATCCGCGGCCCGCACTGCACCGGCCACGCCACGGTCGTCGACAAGATCGAGCCGGTCGCGCGACGGCCCGACCTGGCGCTGGACCCGGCGAACCTGCGGGCCGCGTGCGCGGAGTGCAACGGCTGGAAGGCGCAGGCCGAGGCGGCGGCGGGACGCACCGCGTGGAAGCGTCAGCCCGAGCCGCATCCAGGGCTAACTCGGCCGTGATGACATGGGAGTTTGCTGGCGTTTCGCGACGTCTGATCTGGTGCGCGATGGCATTACGTTTGCTGTGGCTATATATACGCAGGTCAAGCACATATCAACCATAGCGAGGTAGGGCGGTAGCCCCTCCCACCCCTCCAGTCGCAGCCGGAGCGCTCTGTCGCTCGGGTTCGCTACGGGTCTGAAATTTTCCGAACGAAGTTTGCTGACACCTCTTGAATTCGCCGCTATGGCAAAGGAGGAAAGCCGTTATGGCTGGTAAAGGCCCTGCGCCATCAAGTCGACGCGCGCGAACCAACGCAGATCCGATCCCCATGAAGGTGATCCTGGCGGCCCCGATCAAACAGCCGGAGCTGCCGACGTTCGACATCGAGATCGAGGTCGACGGCGAACTGATCGCGCGGCAGTTCAAGTGGCCGGCGCGGACTCGCGAGTGGTGGCAGATGTGGGCCGACTCGCCGCTGTCGGACGACTTCACCTCGACGGACTGGTCTGAGTTACTGGACACCGCGATCCTGCACGCGCGGTACTGGAATGGCGATCACAAGGTAGCCGCAGAGCTTCGGCTACGTGTCGCGAAGTTCGGCGCCACACCCGAGGATCGCGCTCGACTGCGCATCCAGTTCGCGGCGGCAGATGAGGCTGAGAAGAAGTCGGCTACACCAAAGCAGTCTTCGCGCGCGCGACGCGGCCCGCTGAAAGCGGTGTAGTGCCATGGAAGCCGTCGGAACCCGGCGAGGTTCCGACGCTCGGCTACTACGTCATTGACTGGATCGCCGAGAACCTAGCCGCGCCTGGACGAATGGACTACGAGCCGTTCGTTCCCTACCTCGAGCAAGAGGACTTCATCCTCCGCTGGTACGAGATCGACCCGGCGACGGGGCGATTTAAGTACCATCGCGGCCTGCTTGGACGTCCGCGCGGCTGGGGTAAAAGCCCACTTCTGGGTGCCCTCGCGATCGTTGAGGGATTGGCCGACGTCGTTCCAGACGGATGGGATGCCAACGGCCAACCTGTCGGCAAACCGTGGTCGACAATCCGGACGCCGCTGGTGCATATCGCGGCAGTCTCCGAAGAGCAGACCCGCAACACCTGGCAGCCGCTCCTGGAGATGGTGCGCAACGGCCCCGTGCTCGACGAATATCGCGGATTGGACCCGCTTGACACGGTGGTCTTCTTGCCACGCGGGGAGATTCGCCAGATCACAACCTCGGCGCGCACGACCAAGGGTGCACCAATCGTCTTCGCGACGTTGGACCAGACCGAAGAGTGGGTTCCGTCGAACAACGGCCCGAAGCTCGCACAGGCGATCCGGACGAACGCGGCGAAGAATGGTGGCCGCACACTGGAGTCGCCGAATGCGTTCATTCCAGGCCAGAACTCAGTGGCCGAAGCATCGGCGGCATACGCGGCCGACATTCGTGAGGGCCGAGCCCGCAACGACGGTCTGCTCTATGACCATCGTGAGGCGCCGGCTGACACAGACATGTCCGACGTCGATTCATTGACATGGGGTCTGCGGGTTGCCTACGGCGATTCGTCGGCACATCCAGACGGCTGCGTGATTCACGATCCGCCGTGCGTGCCAGGGCATTCAGAACTTGAGTCACTGATCGAGCAAGTATTCGATCCGGCGTCGGACGTGCAGCAACTTCGCGCGGACCTACTGAATCAGATCACCCATGCGTCTGACTCGTGGGTGTCAGCGACCGAATGGGGAGCCTGTGTTGATGCAGGCAAGGTCGTCAACGACCGGGATGTAATCGTCCTCGGATTCGACGGGTCGCGCGGTCGCAGCAAGGGTAAGGCTGACGCGACCGCCCTGATCGGCTGTCGCGTCCGCGATGGATTTCTGTTCGAGATCGGCGATCGGTCAGTCTGGGAGCCGCCGCGGCGCGAGCTGACCCGGCGTGACCGTGACAAGACGGGCAACCTATCGAGCTGGACACCGCCGGTTGCCGAGATTGACGCCGTGGTGAAGATGGCATTTCAGCGCTACTCGGTTGTTGGCTTCTACGCCGACCCGTCGGGTTGGACCGAACACGTTGCGAAGTGGGAAGCCAGGTTTGGTGCACAACTGAAGGTCAAGGCGTCGGGCGAGTCGAAGATCGCGGCGTGGCCGCGCGGCAAGTCAACGAACGCTGTCGAGGCGGTCAAGAGGCTGCACTCGGCGATTACGAACGCTGAGTGCTGCCATGACGGATCTCTCGCACTGACGCGACATGTTCTCAATGCCCGCCGGCGCGCCACACGAACCGGATACCTGCTTTACAAGGCATATCCGGACTCGCCGGACAAGATCGACGCGGCCTATGCAGCGGTCATGGCTTGGAAAGCGCGCCTCGATGCAATCGCGGCAGGACTCGGAAAACGCAAGAGACAGAGCTTCGCGCGAATCAGATGAAAGGCGGGTGTCAGGTTGGCTGATCTGACCCCGCAGCAGTGGTTCGACGTCCTGAATGCGAAGTTCTCCGCGGTGACTCGACCGAAGTGGCAGGATGGCCGAGCGCACTCGTCGGACTACTCGTTGGTGAGCCGGGAACGGCGTCCGCGCAACCAGATCCTCGACACCTTGTGGTCTTACTATGTGGGCGACCCGCCGCTGCCCTATATCGAGCCCGAGTATCACGAGGCGTTCTGCGAGGTGTTGCGGCTGGCGCGCTGCAACTACGCGCCGATGGTTGTGGCGGCGATGCTCGACCGTATGGAATTACAGGCGGTATCGACCACCGTTGACAACGACACTGACGGCGACAACCTGGCCGCGCAGATCATGGAGGAGTCCGGCTTCGCCGCGGTCTCCAAGGATCTGTTCGGTTACGAGTTCGCTCTCGCGGAGTCCTACGGCATGGCGGTCCCGGGCGATCCAGTGCCGACACTGCACGCGATCGACCCGCGCCGTTGCGTTGGCGTCCGTGACACAACCAACCCGGTGCAGCTGCGCGCGGGGCTGGTCAAGGAATATGACCAGATCACCAACGAGCACATTGGATATCTGTTCCTGCCGGGGGAGAAGTGGACCGTCCGCAGCAGTGACGGTCTGAGCTGGAACAAGGACGTCGAGCGCGAGCCGATCGAGGGCCTTGACAGACTCGGTGGCATCCCACTCGTTCGCTTCGACAACGCGTTCGGACTCGGCGAGTATGAGCCGCATATCGACTTGCTTGACCGGATCAACGACACGACACTCAAGCGCATCATTGGGTTCGCCTACCAGGCGCTGCGGCAGCGCGCGCTACGGGGCGACGAGGCCGAGGACGACGAGGACACCCCCGGTGCCGCCGAAACGTCATCGCTGAGCCCTGACGACTTCCGCGCCGGTCCTGGCGCGCTGTGGCGAATTCCGGCCGACTTCGACATTGTCGAACTCGCCCAAGGCAACTTCAACGACATGCTGACTGCCAAGCGTGACGACGTCAAGGAGTTCGCAGCCGTCACCTCGACGCCGCTGCACCTGATCACCCCAGACGCCGCCGACGGTTCCGCTGAGGGCGCGGGCCTGATGCGTGAGTCGGCGACGGCGAAGATCCGCGACCGCCGCGCCCGTAACTCCCCGCCACTGCGCCTGTTGTGGCGGATCGCGTTCGCACTCGCCGGCCAGGACCGCGGACGGCACATCAAGCTTCACTGGGGTCCGATCGAGTTCCGCACCCTGGCTGAGCGGGGATCGGCGTCGGCGCAGTCGGTGGGAACGTTGTCGCTGACGCAGCGCTGTCAACGGATCTGGGATATGTCGCCGGAGGACACCGAGGCCAACATTCAGGAGCTGATGGCCGAGCAGATGCTGTTGCCGTCGGCGCCAACAGAGCCGACAAATCCGGCGCCAGTGAGTGACAGCAGTGATGACAACGCCGACCAGACCAACTGACTATCGCGGCGCCCTCCGTGAGGCCAAGCGTCAGATGCAGGCCCAGAAAGCCGCAGGACGTTCGGCAACAACAGTAACCGCACAGTCAGCGGAAGCCATGATCGTCGCCCGCGAACGGGCCGCACAAGCAGCTAAACGCACCATTCGTGCACTGTGGGCGCAGACCAATCCCTACGACGAGGCTAGTGTGGCGCGATTCGCCGCGTCGGCCGCCAAGATTATGCAGTCCGCGCAGACCGCCGCCGGACGCGCCGCAGCGGCCGGGATGGCCCAGCAACTGGCCGCCGTCGGCATCAAGGTCGCACCTGTAACGACGTACCCGGTCAACATCCGCGCCGCCGGGATCGATGTCGGCGACGACGGCAAGATCACGCTGGTTCACAAGCCGACGACCGTCGACTACTCAGCCAGCCCTGGCCGCGGCAAGATCATCGTCACGCCGCACGGATCGACCACCGAAGAGGTCTTCAAGCGGCCCGCGCGCGAGTTCCGGTTCGCGCAGTCCGAAGGTCACTCCGGCCACGACGCCGCACATGATCGCATCGACAGCCTGATCGACACGAATCTGATGCTCGCCCAGCGTCTCGCGCAACAAGAGTTACTCGCCAAGGCCGCGCTACCGCCACCGGTGATGCTCGACAGCGGCAAGCCATACCGCTACATCGACTACAGCGGCCGGACGCAGTATGTCCGCGAGGCAAGCAAGGTCATCGGCTACCGGCGGGTCATCCACCCGGAGCTGTCGCGTGGCGGAACCTGCGGAATGTGCATCGTCGCAGCAGACCGGATCTACCACATTCATGATCTGTTGCCGATCCACGACAACTGTCATTGCACCGTTAGTCCGGTTACTAAGGATCACGATCCCGGCAACAGCCTCAATGATCAGGATCTCAAGAAGTTCTACGGAGACGCCGGAGGAAACACGCGTGCGCACCTGAAGCGCACGCGTTACCAAGTCGACGAACATGGTGAGCTCGGCGCGGTGCTAGTGCCAAAGAAGCCCTACAGGCCGCGTAGCGCGAACTCCAAGCGCATTGTCGGCGGTAAACGCATCTCAAGGTCGTCGCGCACGCACGAATCCGCCGCCGACGTCGCGCGTCGCAACCTGCCGATCCTAGAGAAGAACCTAGAACGGCTGCGGCGCAAGGGTCTTGACGAGAAGTCGTCGCAGATCCAGTACCACCTGCGCACCATCGCGCGTATGCGCGATGCGCTCAAGTAGCTACCCGAGCCGCCCGGCCGGGCCGCCCGTTATGGGCAATCCACCTCACCCGTTATGGGAGTTCCGTTGACACAGCCGATTCCTCCTGCCGCCGGACAAGACCCGACACCGAGTGGGCCTACACAAGATCTGTCGAACGATCCTCCGCAAGATCCACCCGCTGACGACAATGGCTTTCCGGCCAACACTGCCGTCGCGGAGATGACCGACGCCCAGCGCGCGGCCTACTACAAGCACCAGAACCGCAAGACCGAATCCCGGCTTCAGGCATTCAAGGGCGCTACGCCCGAGCAGTTCGAACAGATGCAGGCTCGCATCGCCGAACTGGAAGCCGAGAGAGAGACCGCCGACGAGAAGGCGCTCCGAGAAGCCAAGGAGGCCGCGGCCAAGGAGGCGCATGACGCCGCCGTTGCGGAGTTCGGCCCCCGGTTGCACCGCAGTCAGTTGAAAGCGGCCGCATCCCAGGTGCTTTCGGGAGAACAGCTGGAAGCGTGGCTCGATGGAGTCGATCCGTCGAAGTTCGTCGGCGAGTCCGGCGACATCGACGAGGCCCAGGTGATGGGCAAGCTCACCGCCCTGTTCGGCGCGCCCAAGACCGGGACGCGCAACTGGGGGCAACACGGAACAACGCCACCCGGCGAAACGCCCGGGGCCGGCGGCATCGCCGAAGCCGAAAAGCGCTTCGGCAAGAAGACCTAACCGAAAGGAGCTGCACGCATGTCGACTGACATCTCGATGCAGACCACCAACTACCAGGTTGGTGACCGGTCCTGGCTGCTCGCCGAACCGGACTACAAGCCGAACGTGACCTTGGACATCTCCAAGTTCACCAAGTCGACCCATTACCCGAACGGCTACATCCCGTCGGGAACCGTCATCGGCAAGATCACCGCCACCGGACTATTCGGCCCCTACGACGGTGCGGCCGCCGATGGCACCGCCGTCGCCTACGGCCTGACTTACGGCGACGTACAGGCGATCCGGCCCAACGGTGACACCGCCGTCAAGGTCGGCACCGGCGCGGTCGTCAATGGCGTGGTGTCGGTGAGCAAGCTGCCGATCGAAACCGGTGATGGCACCACCGGTGCCCTCGACGGCACGTCGAACACCACCACTCAGACCGCTTCAGCGAGTGAGACCGCCGCCAAGAGCGACCTCGCGCAGATCCGTTGGGAGGCGTAGCTCATGGCACTATTCTTAGATGGCCCTGTGCCGCTGGAAGACACCATCACGTTCACGCAGCAGGTTCCGCTGCCGTCGAACAACCAACTGACCGCGATGTTCCCGACGAGGCACTACGGCACCGACGAGGTGGACTTCGCCGAGATCACCCAGACCAACCGGGCTGCGAAGTTCCGTAACTGGGACGGCTCGTTCTGGGTTGCCCCGCGCGACACCGGTCTCGACAAGCGCGTCAAGCTGCTGCCCTTGGGTGGTCAGCTGGGCGTCGGTGAGTACGAGCGTCGCCAGAAGGAGTACGCGCGCATCGGCGGCACTATTCAGTCGATCTTGGTCGACGCGATCTACAACGATCTACAGAACCTGACGACCTACGTGCACAACCGTGTCGAGCTGGCTTGGGGCGACGTGTTGTCTGACGGCAAGCTGACGATCAACGAGAACGGCGTCCAGCAGGAAGTCGACTACGGCATCCCGTCGACCCAGAAGGTCACCCCGGCTGTTCTGTGGGACGCCAGCTCGGGCACCATCGACCCGCTCGCGAATCTGATCACCTGGTACGACGTGTACCGCAAGAAGAACGGCGTGGGGCCGGGCAAGTTCCTAACCTCGCTGAAGGTGGTCCGCGAGCTGCAGACCAACGCCAAGCTGATCGCCGCGATCAAGGGCGACCAGACTGGTGCCACGCACGTGACCCTGGAGGAGATTAGCGGCCTGTTCGCCTCCTACGGCCTGCCGCCGATCAGCATGGACTCGGTCTACGACTCGAACATGGACGTGGACGGCGACACCACCGCGGTTCTGCCGGACAACAAGTTCCTTTTCCTGCCGTCGGACATGAGCACCCTGGGCTTCACCGCGTGGGGCACCCCCACCACGGTGATGGAGCTGAACGCCAACAACGTTCAGGTCAACCAGGGCGCCGGCGTCATCGGCATCCTCGTGCGCGAGGAGCAGCCGCCGTTCCAGAAGCGAACCTTCGTGGACGCGGTCGCGCTGCCGGTGCTGGCTGACCCGCGCAAGCTGCTGGTCGCCACGGTCGGCAGCTAAGGAGACGCACGCGATGCCGAAGATCGGTCAACACGCGGTGTATCTCGCCGGAGACAACGGCCAGCTGCACACGTTCCTGCCTGGCGAGGACGTCCCAAAGTGGGCGGCCGACCAGATGGGAGAGCACTGCTTCGCCGCTCCGAAACACCGGAAGGGCGAGGTGGAGACCGATCTTCGGCACGCGGACGCGTCCGAAGATGACACCGACGCGATAGAGAACGATGCCGACGTGACCCCGCCGCCGCACGGCGGCCCTGGCGGGTCTCGTCAAGCCTGGGAGGCGTACGCCCGAGTGAGCGGCATCGAGCTCGAAGAAGGTCTGACCCGCGACGGCATCATCGAGGCCTGCCGACGGGCTGACGTCGAGGTCTGATGGGCAAGTTCGCCGAAGTCGACGACGTCACCGGACGCTACGAAGGCGACTTTCCGGCCGACCGCGAGGACTGGGTCGCCCTACGCATCGGCGACGTCGAGAGCGAACTGATGGGCCAGGTGCCCTCACTACGCAAGCCGATCGACCAGGTCAACGCCGATTCAGCCGCGGTCGGCGATCCCGACCGCATCAACCGCGTCAAGGCACTGGTGTGCGAGAAGGTGCTCGACCTCTACCGCAACCCCGGCGGCACAACGTCGCAGTCCACCACGACGCCCGACATCACGATCAGCAAGTCCTACGGCTACTTCCAGGACAACACCCGCGGCAAGATCGCTTTCAGCGCCGCCGAACTCGACTCAGTGAAGCTGCGCCGGCGCCGGTCGAACTTCGGAACCATGACCGTCGCGCCATGGAGGCCCGCGCATGACCTCCATCACTGACCGCTGGACCTCCCCGGCGCGCGCCGCCGTCGATGAACTGCTACGCCTACGCGGCCAGTCGATCACCCTCATCCCGTCCACCGGCGTCGCGACCGAGAAGCCTGGCGGCGGCAAGGACTACAGCGCGGCCACTGTGCGCGACCCGCAGACCTTCGCGCTGTTCAGAGAAGACGAACAACCCCCCCAGGGGCAGGCGCGCGTCTTCCATTACCGGCTCGTCGGGCATTTCGACGCCCAGATCACCCTCGGTGACACCTGGGAGGACGACGTGGCGACCTACACCGTGCAGTCCATTGACCGCAGCAAGCCCTACCAGATCAGCGCCATGGTCGACGGCTACCTCAAGGTGACAGGACACAGCTATGGCTAACACCGGGCTCATGGCGGGGCTGGCCCGACTGCGCGAGAACATCGAGCAGTTCGACGACGACTACGAAGACACTATCAACGCACTCGTCATCGAAGAGGCTGAAGTCGGCGAAGCGTGGATGAAGGAAAACGCCCGCTGGCGCGACAACGACGGCAACCGCAAGGACCGCGTTCCCGGAGCCGCGCGCGAGGGGCTGAACACCACGCCCGACGTCAGCGGCGACACCAAGACCATCCTGTTCAGCCACGGAGTCAACTACGGCATCTGGCTGGAAATCAAGCATCACGGCAAGTTCGAGATCATCCTCCCGGCTGTGCTGCACATCGGCGAGGAGCTCATGGCCAAGACCGAAGGAACGCTGGCCAAGGGTACGAATCTGCGCCAGTCACGGTTCTTCGAGCGGCCCGAGGACTAGGCCATGGCGCGCGCCGCAGTACTGGACCTACTCCGTGGCGACGCCCAACTAGCGACCCTGGGCGGTGCGGGGTTTGCCATCGAGCCGAACTACTCCTACGACCAGCGCCCGAATGACAAAGGGCCGTTCGTCGTTCTGATCTGGCGACAGACCGACTTCAGTCGCGAGATCCAGAACAACAGTGCACGCCACCTCAACGTCTGGGTCCACATCCCCAGCGCCGTCTCGACGGATTACGTCCGCATCGACAACATCCTCGACCGCATCGACGAGCTGTTCGACGGCGTGGATGGAACGGACATCGTCGGAGCCGACGGCTGGAGCCTGAACTACATCCAGCGCCACGGCCGGTCACCGGACCTCAAAGACGAGGATTACCAGACCATCTGCCGCTACGCCTCCTACTCGGCGTTCAGTCACAAGACCGCATGATCTTCACAGAGAGGGATCTCATGGGCGACATCGAACCGGCCACCTTTGCGCAGCCGGCGCTCTCGGATGAGCAGAAGACCGAGGCCGCGAAGGCTGAAGCTGCCGAGAAGGCCGCCGAGAAGGCCAAGCTCGCGAAGTCGAAGTTCGTGCAGTACCTCGGCCCCAATGGGGTCAACGCCGCGGTCTCGCGCCCCAGCGGTCACTCCGGCGGCCTGATCGGCAGCCACCAGGCCAGCATCAGCGCCGCCGAATGGCGCGCCGCCGGTATCGAAGCCGAGCACGGTCACGAGTGGCATGTCGGCAACCAGTGGCGCGTCCCAGCCGACCGGTTCAGCGCCGAGCAGCTCGACCACCTACTGACCGAGGGGCGTGATGCCCCGAAGGTGCGCTTCGCCTATGTCGACGCCGACGGCAAGCCCGCCCGACGCTGACCGACGCCGTGTCATGTGATCGCGAGGTCCGGTGCCCTTCTGGGGCATTGCATCTCAAGATCGTGGACGGCGACAAGATTGAGATCAAATGCAACCACCGACGCTGCACCGACGGCGGGCGAATGGTTGTGCTGCACCGGTTTTCCTCTGCCGGTGAGTATCTAGACACCCTCACGTTCAAAGACCCAATTAGAGGCCGTGGAGCCCGCGAATTCCGGAAGGAAACCACGTAAATGGTTGCATCAGCGGGAAACCCCGACACCAAGCCCTATGGCCTGCGCCGGGTGTGGATCACTCCCTACACCGACACCGACGGCACCATCCTCGCCAGCACGAGCTACCGGCTGCCTTTGGCGCAGACCTTGGCGTTCACCGAGACCGAGGACTTCGACGTCCTCAACGGCGACGACAAATCGGCCGTGGCCATCCAGGGCAAGGGCGCCACTGTCGACGGCAGCCTGGAGGCCGGTGGCCTGGACCTGCAGTGCTACTCGATCATCTCCGGGGCGACTCTGACCGAGTCAGGTACAGGCAACTCCCTCAAGCGCGTTGTGCGCAAGAAGGGCAGCGACGCCCGTCCGTACTTCCGTGTTGAGGGTCAGGTGATCTCCAACGGCGGCGGTGACAACGTCGCGCGGATCTTCCGCTGCAAGGCCAACGGGAAGATTCAGGCCGACATGAAGTACGGCACGTTCATGGTGCCTTCGATCGACTTCCAGGGCACCCCGATGCCTGGCGATGACGACGACTACCTGTATGAGATCGAGTTCAACGCCACCAAGGCCACGCTGGGCTCGACCCCAGTCGCCAACCCGCTGCCGATCCCGTCGAACCTGACCGTGGGCACTGTCACCTCGACGTCGGTCACGCTGCTATGGGGTGACCTGGCCGCTGCGGACAGCTACAAGGTCCAGCAGTCCAGCGACGGCGAGACCTGGACCGCGGTTACCGGCTCGCCTGGTACTCCGTCGACCAACACCACCACAATCACCAGCCTCACCGCATCGACCACCTATCACTTCCGGGTGGCCGCGGTGGTCAGTTCCACCACCGGTGACTACAGCTCGCCGGTGACCGTCACCACGCCCGCCAGCTAGTCCAGCCCGCAAGAGCCCAGGAGGCCAACGGATGACATCTTCGACCGAAGAGCAGAAGAGCAGCGCAACGCGGACCTGGTGTTGCGGCACCGCGATCACAGCCCCGCATGTCGCAGGATGCGCCTACGAACCGCGCGATGACCCAGAGCCGCCGTCGGCGCCGAACCCCCCCTCGGGGCCGGCTCCGGCGGCGGCTTCTTCTGCTGCGCGGACTTACGGGTTTCGCAAGGCCGACGAGGAAGACGTGGAACTACCCAGCGGCGGCCTAGTGCGGATCCGCAAGCTGAACATGAACCATGTCTTCAGCCTGCGGATTACCGAGATGCGCGACGCGTTCACCTCAGACCTGCTGTCCGACGGCGGAAACGACGCGGACGCCGTCGATGAGAATGCCGCGCAGGAGACCCTGCTTGAAGCGCTGCTTGATCCCGATCGCAGCGCGAAGTTCCTGGAGCCCATCAACCGGGTCGTCGCCGCGGCAGTGCTCTGCCCGACCGTGGTCACCGAAGGCCCGTCCAACGATGAGCAGATGAACGTCGGCGACATCGATGTGGTCGACAAGTTCGTCATCTTCACCGCCGCGGTGGGAGAACAGCTCGCTGCCTTCGGAGGGCAGCAAGAGGCGTTGAAAAGTGTACAGCCAGGACCGGCGGCTGGCGTACCAGATCTACCAGCGGGCAATAGCGTTCAACCAGAAGCCGAGTGACACGGCCTATCTCGACGACTGTATCGACGCCGTCGGGCGCTACTACTTCGACCGCGGCATCTGGGCCTTCGGCGAGCATGTCAAGCGCCGCCTCGATGAGGTCACGAACAGCACAGAGAACGCGTCCATCGCGCAATCACGCCGCGAGCGCGAATGGGAACGACTGATGGGAGAGGACATGAGCCAGTCTGCCGCCGGTTTCGCTGACCCCACTCCCGAATCCCTGTCCGCGCACGGCCGTTCCGTCGGTGAGCCTGATGACGAAGTGATCGAACTCGACCTATGACTGACTACAGCCTCGGGCGCGCTCACGGCAAAATCGAGATCGACTACGACGGCTCTGGCGCACAGAAGGCCGCTCGCGACCTTGACCGCACCGCTACATCGGCCGAAGAGCTCGACTCGTCGCTGTCGAAAACGCAGAAGTCTCTGCGTGACACTGAGCGCGAGCTCGACTCGACGGCCAAGACCACGCGCGCCTATGCCGACGACATCGACGACGCGAGCGATAGTCATGAGCGGTTCGCTGATTCGGCGCGCGACGCCGCACATGAGGTGCGCGAACTCGACGACGCCGAAGAGAATCGCCACCGCCGGGGTCGGATTCGCTCTCACGACCGCGACCATGACATCGACGCCATGCGCCGGTCTGTCAATGGCCTGCATGACCTGCGTAACGCGCTCAACACCACTGAGGATTCCACGCACGGCCTGGCCAAGGGCCTGCATATCGCTTCAGTCGCTATGGGGCTCATGGGTCCAGAGGGACGTGCCGCGTCACTGGGTCTGGAGTCTCTGGCCACCAAGTTCGGCATCGTCGGCGACGGAGCCCAGCAGGCCGGGCACCACATCCGCGACTTCGTCAAGCACATCGCGAGTTTCGAGCTGAGCGTCGGCAAGACATCAGGCCTCGCACTCGGCGGCGGCGCACTCGGCGGCCTGGCGGGTCTTGGCGGTGCGGCCGGGTTGATGGGCGTCACCCAGATGGCCGGCGCGGTGCGACAGCTCTCGGGCGCGCTGGGCTTGCTTCCGGCGGCGATCTCGGCCGCGGCGTTCTCGATGGGCACCTTGAAGATCGCATTCCACGGCGTCGGCGACGCGCTCAAAGACATGATGGCCGATGACCCCAAGAAGTTCTTGGAAGACATCAAGAACATGGGGCCAGTCGCCGGCAAGGCGATGCTGCAGATCGCCCAGTTCCGCAACCTATTCAAGCTGGCCGGTGCGAGCATTCAGGACTCGTTTTTCTCCCAGGTCATCAACGACATTCAGCCGCTGATTCAGACGTGGCTACCCGCGGTCACCAAGGGTATGTCCCAGGTGGCCGGGATGTACGGCCAGATGGCGCACCAGTTCGCGGGCCTGCTGATGCAGCCGCAGATGATGCAGGCCTTCCAGATGTTCATCGACAACATCTCCAAGGGCATGCAGGCGATGGCACCGGCGCTTCAGCCGCTGCTGAAGATCTTCACCCAGCTCACCGTGATCGGTTCGAGCTTCTTCGCCGAGATCGGCGGCCGGATTTCGACGATGCTCAACTTCTTCTCCGACGTCATCGACAAGGCCGCGGCCTCGGGTTCGCTGCAGCGCTGGATTCAGTCGGGCATCGACGCTATTAGCCACCTGATCAACATGGTCTATTCGGTCGGTGCGGCGTTCAACCACATCATGGACATCGCCGACCGGTTCGGTGGCGGTGGCCTGCTGGGCTGGCTGGACAAGATCGCCGCGCAGCTCAATGGCTGGACGCAATCAGCCTCGGGGCAGAAGTCGCTGATCGACTTCTTCACAGTGCTACGGCAGGCCACCGACGCGTTCACGCCCATGCTGCAGCCGATCCTAGAAGGACTGGTCGCGCTCGGCTCGGCATTCACTCAACTCGGTATCGCGATTGCGCCCGGCTGGCAGACCTTCTTCAACACCTTCGCCCAGTCAATGCAGCAACTCGGCCCGAGCATTGTCGGTATCGCGCCGGCAATCAACCAGTTCCTGATGGGTCTGTCGCAGGCGTTCGCGCAGCTGATGTCTTCGGTCGGCCCGCAGTTGCCGCAGATCTTCATGGGCATGTCGAATGCGTTCGTGGCGCTCTTGCCGCAGCTACAGCCACTCGTCCAGGCGTTCCTGAATCTGACAAACGCTGTTGGCCCACAATTGCCGAAGTTGTTCGAATCCATCACCAACTTCCTGATCTCCACCGAGCCGTATTGGCCGGTAATCATTGGCTTCGTTCGTGACTTCGTCTCGGTGATCACGGGCTTAATCAATGGCAGTACGGGCATCACCGACTTCTTCACCACCTTGCTCGACAAACTCGGTGACGCGGTGAAGCCGGGATTAGAGAAGTTGGGCGAAGACGGCGGCAAGTCCCTATTGCGGGGCCTGGCGCGGGGTCTCGCGGATGCCAGCGGCCTCAGCTCGGCAATTGATTCCGTCAAGCGCATCATGGGCGGAATCTCCGACTTCTTCCAGCACTCTCCGGCGAAGAAGGGTCCATTCTCCGGCTCGGGTTACACCATGACTCGCGGCGCGAAGATGATCACCGACATGGCCGCGGGCATGACCTCGGCGGTCGGCTCGGTGTCACAGGCCGCGGGGACGGTCATGTCCGGCGCTGCTGCGGCATTCACCGGCGCACCCGCGCCTGGTGGCGCGAGCGCTCTTGGTGGCGCGCTACTTCCGGACCGCATCCTCAACGCAGACACCTCCGTGCTCGACGCCTACCTCAACCACTCCTTCGACGACAACCGCGGCCTCAAGGGGCTCGCGAAGAACATGGGTCAACTGACCAACATCACGCAAGGTATCGGAGACTTGGCCAGCCAGCTCTCCAGTCTTGCCATGGGACTGTTGGGCTTCCGTGGTGACTTGATCACTCCCGTCTGGCACAAAACCGTCTCAGATGAGGAGCTGGCGCGACGCAAGGCCACCGGCATCGGCAAGAACCCGGCTGGGCCGACATGGGAAGACCTACTCGGTCCCGGCGCGGCAAACCCGCCTGGAAGTGCCGTCCCCATCAAACAGAACCCGGATGGCACGTGGACTTCGCCCAACCCGGCGTGGGCGCATCTCATCGCGCGTGAGTCTGGCGGTCGGGCGAACATCACCCAGCAGATCAAGGACGTCAACTCCGGCGGCAATGAAGCGCAGGGGCTGTTTCAGATCACCCCGAAAACATGGGCGGCACACGGAGGCCTCCAATTTGCTCCGTCGCCGAATCAGGCCACGCCACAACAGCAGGCGGCGATCGCCGCAGCGATACTCAAGGCCAACCCAAGTGGTTCCGACTGGGGAGCGGGCCTGCCGGGGCGCGAAGACGCGAAGGCGCTCCTGGCCGGGCTGGCGGGCGGCAGCGCGAACAAGAACACCTGGCAGGACGTGCTCGGCGCGACGCCCACCCCGCCGGTGACCGGACTTCCCGGCGCACCGGACCTGACGCCAGGTACGGGAAACATCTCGGTGCCAAAAAGGTTCGCGCCCAATGTCTTGCCCGGTACCGTCCAGGTTCCGCAGTACACGCAAGGCGCTGTCACGCCCGGTGGCGGCGCGGTTGCAGAGAACCCGCGGAGCCGCGCATCGAGTGTGCCGAGCGCACCGAATGTCGAAGCGGGCATCCGCGCCATCGGCGGCCTCCCGGGTGTTTATCCAACCAGCGGGCCGGACGCGTATCAGGTGCCAGCCTGGGCGCAGGCTCTGGCGAAGATGTTCAACCTGACCGCAAGCACTTACGACCACGGCGGATCGCTTCACCAGATGGGGTTCGCGTTCGACTTCGGCGGCGCGCCCAAGGACATGGAGCGGTTCGCGCAGTTCATCCAGGGCAACCTTGCCGCCCAGACATTGCAGCTGATCTTCAGCGCGGCCAGCGGCAAGAAGTACGGCATCGCCAGCGGCCAGGAGGTCGGCCCGGGGACGTCACAGCCGGGTTACTACGCCGCGAACTGGGCCGGCCACGCCGATCACGTGCACTGGGCCACCGATGTTCCACCGCTGATCATGGGACCGAATGGCGCGATCATGCCCGTGACGCCCGTGACGAACATGCCCGATTTCGGCATCGGCACGCGCTCGCCAGGGCCGGGAAACCTGGGCCGGTATTCCACTAGCGCACAATTCCCGTTACTCAATGGCGCCAACGATCTCAGCCAGATCAACAACCCCGACCTGGCCCGTCAGATCGCCGCCGCCCAAGCCCCTGGCGCGACCAATGATCAGGTCGGATCGGCGCTGAACGCGATCTCGCGCAACATCGCGCAGCTGAAGGCCTCCGACGAAAAGGGCAATGCTGACCAGATCACCGAACTGACCAAGGTACAAAACAGCCTCGCCCGGGAGCATGGCTTCACCCAGCAGAACCCGTTGCAGCAGATTCAGCAGGGCGCGGGCAATATCGGCAAAGTCGTCAACGACGTCTTCACTGACATCAAGTCCGGCGTGGAAGCCCTTGGTGCAACCCAGGACATCGCCGACCACCTCGTCTACGGCGTGCGCAACACCGAGGATGTCGTCAAGCTGATTCAGGATTCGCAGAAGTGGATCACGTTTGCGGCCAACGTCTCCACCACTGTGGCTGACGTCGCCAACACCATCGGCGACTTCGCGGGCATGGCCCCGTCGGTGATGGGCGCCGACGAGGTTGGCAAGGCCGCGCGTGGCGTCTCCGAGGTGGCTTCGATCATCTCTGGGGTGCTGCAGGGGATCAATCAGGCGATCTCGCTGGGCATCGAGATCTACCACATCGCGGGCTCATACGTCGGACGGCTGATGAGCAGCCTCGTTGGGTTTGGCAAGGGCGACCTCATGGGCGACATCCGATACCTGTTGAACACCAACACCAATGAGCTGTTGACCTTCAGTGAACAGAACCCGCTGGACAAGCGCAGCGGAGATGTCCCGTCGTGGATGCACTGGTACCAGCAGAACGGCGTCAACCAGCTCACACCCGGCGTCGGCCAGCTCAACATCTATGCCGGCCCCGGCCAGTCGCCCGCGGAAATGATGAACGAGTCCATGTGGATGATCAATGAAGGCGCCCTAAACGGGGCGGTAGCGGCGGCGAACTTCTGATGGTCACCATCGCAGCATTGAGCGGACTGGGCCGCAATCTTCGGCCATACCAGTTCCAGATCGGTGATGTGATTTTCGGCCGTCACACTCCCTATCCGGTGGAGAAGGTCGACATCCAGTCCTACAACGTGAATAACCAGGACTTCCAGGTGCCGATGTCCAATGAGACGCGCATGGGCATCGACACCAAACAGGCCGGGCCGATGACGTTCACCATGGGGGTTATCGACAACGCGCCCGCCAAGAACGTCGCCGGAAGCCTGCCTGATGATCTGGTCGCCAAGTCGTCGAAGTTGCTCACCGCGTTGCAGGCAGAGTGGAAGGCGACCGCGACGACCAAGCAGTGGGGCGAACTGACGCCGCTGGTCTACTGCGACGGCTACGGTTCCGTGCGCCGCATCTACGGACGCCCCCGCAAGTTCAGCTACACCCGCAAGTCGCCCAAGAGCCTGTTCTACCGGGTGACCGCCGAATACGCCCGCGTGGACACGCTGACCTACAGCGACGTCGAATTTGCAGCCTCACTGATCCAAGGGGCGGAGCCGGTCAACTATTCGCGCATCGACGGTGACGCCGATTCGTGGCTGCGGGTGCTGCTCACTGGGCCGATGACCAACCCGGTGATCTACGTCGGCGACAACACGCTTCAGCTACAGCTGAGCATCGACGTCGACACCATCGTGGAGCTGTCCAGCTACCCGTGGGCACGCCGCATCGTCAGCGCACCAGCGGCCGGCGGAACGCTGGTCAACCAGCGTCGCGCACTGGTCGGTAACACCCGCTACCTGGACCAGATCACCATGCCCGCGGCCACGTCGGTGGCCATGAAGTACACGGCATCGGGAACCACCGCTGACAGCGGATGCCTCGTGTTGTGGCGTGACGCCTACAACGTCGTCTAGATCCCTAAGGAGGACGCAATGACCGGATTGCTGATCACACTCGTGGTGCTACAGTCGTTTTCGCTGTTGAGCTTGTTGTCCATCAGCGGAAACATCGCCGCGGCGAAGAGCGCCGTTGAAGCGTGGGCGACCGCAACCAGCCGAGAAGCGAATTCGCTATGGGACAACCTGCTGGGCAAGGGCGCGAACTGATGCCTTGGAGTTCAGCGGCTCTCGTCGTCGCCGGCACGGCCCTGCGATCCGCGGTCAAGGGAGTCCAGTTGCACACCGGCGACCCGGGTGAGGGCGCGGCGGCCAACCGGTCGAGCGCCGCGGCCAAGTCACCGAACTTCTCGGCGGTCGACTCCAGCGGCGACTTCGACCTCGCCACTCCGCTCCAGTTCACCGGCTGCGCGGCCAACGGTGCCATCAAGTACATCTCGCTATGGTCGTCGACCAACGTCGCCGCCGGAACCTGGTACGGCAACGTGGCGCTCAGCGGTGACCAGACGGCCGACTCTAGCGGTAACTACACCCTCAACAGCCTGGTTGCGAACTCCTCAACCACCTGATGACCGCGGCGATTACGTACACGAGCGATCTTGACGCCCTGGGAAGCTCAACGCCGTTCGCGCACCTGTTCGCCGACTTCACCCTGACCGCCAGCGGCAAGAGCGCCAAGTCGGGCTCGGCGACGATCGGCTACCGCAACGACCTCTACGGCGCGGCTGGCCACAACGACGAGTATCTGCCCGACGACCGATTCCGTGTGATCGTTCAGGAGACCCGCTCCGGCGAGATCGTCAGCCGGGACATGACCGTCACGAATCTGACCGTCCAGCGGCAACTCTCGGGCTGGTGCACGATCACCTTTGACATCGATTCCCACGACCCGTCTGTGTCGGGCATCGAGTTCAAACCGTGGGCGCAGTACATCCACCTGGAAAAGACGATGCAGGGCAAGCGTCGCATCTTTGCCAGTGCCATCGTGCAGCCCTCGGAAACCGACAAGCAATCCGGCATCATGCATCTAACCGCCAACGGATTCGCCAACTACCCCAAGGGCCTGCCGTGGTTGGAGAACATCAACTGGCAGGTCAACGACATCTACGACCCCGTTGTGGAGATCTGGCGCCACCTGCAGCAGGACTATCCCAACGGCGACCTCAACGTGTCGGTCTACCCGCAGAAGTCCGGCGTGATGATGCTGCCGGGGTATGCCTACGACGGCTCGCTGCTGAACATGAACTTCTTCGCCACGTTCATTCGGGCCACCGACAAGCTGGACTGCGGCGACTACATCGACGCGCTCGCCAAGGATTCCCCCTTTGACTACCGCGAGGAGTCGGAGTGGAACGCCGAGCGCACCGACATCATCAAGAAGATCCACCTCGGCTACCCGCGCCTCGGTGACAACCAGACGCATCTGGCGTTCGTGCTCAACGAGAACGTCATCTCGGCCCAACCAACCACTGAGGCCAAGATCGACTGGGTCTCCGACATCGGCATCAGCGGCTGGTATCCCGGCGTTGAGTATTCGGCCGAACTCGCCAACGCCGACCCGGATCGCTTGCGCCGCTATCTGAACGAACAAGATCTGCTGATCGACTCCAACGAGCGCGCCGCGGCCTGGGCGCACCGCAAGCTCGCCCGTCGTCAGTCCCCGCCGTACTGGGAAACGATCACGATCATCCCCGATCACCCCAACGCGCCGCTCGGGACGTTCGACGTCGGGGACACCATCACCGTCTCGGGTTACATGCCGTTCGTCGGAGACCTGGTGCAAGACCACAAGATCATGGCGATCTCGTTCGATGAGAAGTCGAACACCTGCCAGCTCACCCTCAAGGCCGAGGGCATGTTCAACTACGACCCGATCTATTACCCCGACGGTCAGTCGAACATGGTCGAAAACGCGCACTTCGACTACGACTTGCGCGGCTGGAACCTCGGTGGCGCGCAATACCAATGGGACGGACTACAGGGCGTCTCAGCGCTGGGAAGCGCGACCGTCGCCGCCAACGGCACGGACCTGGACTTGATGACCGACCCCTACGGTGTCGCGGACTTCCAGCAGTTCCCGGTGTCGATCTACGCCAAGTGTGCACAGGCTGTGAGCACCGGTCAGGCGGTGCAGCTGCGCGTGCAGTTCTACGACGACGAATTGAGCCCTACGGAGGCCGTTGTGATCGACTCATTGACCGCGCCGACCGGAATGGTGGCGTGGCGCAAGCTCGCCGGCTACGTCATCACCCCTGCCGGCTCCACGCATGCCGCGCTGTGTCTGCGCGTGTCTGCGGGAATGACCGCTGGACGAGTCTGGTTCGATGACGCGGAGCTGACTCTCTGATGGCCGGCTTCGGAGGCAACGCCAACAACTATCAGGCCCCCGAGTCGCGCGCGCTGAGTTCGATTGCGAAATCGCCTGGCCCCGACGTCAATACCGACTTCGTGAAGATGATTTCGCAGCATGATGCGCAGATCAAATTTCTCGCCGACCAGGTCAAGCAGACCCAAAAGGGCGTGTCGGAGGCCAACCAGAACCCGATCCAGCAGATTCAGCAGTTCATCGCCGACCTGACGGTGCTGCTCGGCGGGGGAGAACTACCCAAGGGCGCACTGGAGTTCGGCGACCTGCAATACATCCTGCCTGCCATCGGGGCGTTGTTCGGGTTCGGTGACGGCGGCTTCCCGGTCAACCTGTTCGCCGCGGCCGAAAAATTTTTCCTCGGCTACGTCGTGCCCAGCGAGCAGTACAACGACCTGACAATCGCGGCCATCAACTCTTGGGGCGAGCAGCTCGGCATCGACCCGCAATTCCTGCGCGACCTCTCGGCGTTGGTGCGCGCATTCGGCGACCTGTTCTCTGCCGTCCAAGACCTGCTGAACGCCTGCGGACACTTCATCTCGATGCTGTTCACCCCTGACGGTGTCGACTACGGCCCGCTGGGGATGATCCTGCAGCCCATCGTGTCGTTCTTGGGATTCGGCTGGCTGGACCTATCCAAGGTCGGTGACGCGGTCAGTTGGATCACCGACGGCCTGGACCCGGGCATCCGCAAGTTGGTTGCGACGGTCAACTCGATCACCACCATGATCGTGTCGTTGGCAGGCGCCATCGAGCACGCTGAGACCGACATGGTGGGTTACGCCCACGACCAGGGCAGCGCGCTCGACAACGCGTTCGCCCAGGTGCTGCAGTGGATCGGCAACGCCCTGGGCATTCCCGGCAGCAACGCCCCCAAAGTGGAGGGCATCGAGCATGCACCGGCTATCAGTGCTGATGTCGCGGCATGGACGATTGACGACGATCCCGACAACGGTTGGTCATTTGACGGCTCAACGACCTACGCGGGCAATGGCGGTTCGTTCTTCACCAACGGCAACGGAATCACCAAGCGTCTACTGACTCAGGACCGGCTGCCGTGCTTTGCGGGCCAGCGGCTGACCGTCAATGACTACTTCCAATGGTCGAACATTCCCCACGATGCGGATGCGGGCGCGTGCGTGGTGTTCTACACCGGCTCGACTGAGATCGGCCAGACCAACCTGCCGTTGCCCAACGATGCCGACAGCGCGGACTGGGCGCAGGTCGGCGGTTCGGTGACCGTTCCCGCCGACGCCGACGGGTTCGCGGTCGGGGTCTACGTCGGTGCGAATGTCACCAGTGGCACGGTGCGCGTCGGGCAGATTTCGACGCGGAACTGGACGTGGATCAACCAGCGTCAGACGACCGCGTTCATCAGCTATTTCCAGAACCTCGGGCACGTGTTCGACGGTGTCGACTGGACGAGTTCTAATGCGCTGAGCCAGATGTGGCAGGGCATCGTCAACACCTGGATTCAGCCTATCGCAGGATGGCTGACACCGGATTCGCCGATCAACGCCGCTAATCTCGTCGGCAACCTGTTCCCCGACGGCCTGCCGATGTCGTGGCTG